>JAEEGK010006632.1_pt1 | contig 27807 bp, 21 predicted proteins | sample 8958771 | NCBI WGS metagenome assembly JAEEGK01 (sample SAMN16246547, study PRJNA631951) | gut metagenome | biome: gut microbiome; feature: rumen; material: SC-attached | host: Bos | place: Iran: Karaj | collected 2018-10 | reverse complement strand
AATGACCGACTTGAAATTTGGAATGAGTCATTATTCAATGAATTTATGGATGATAATTCTGAAAAACTTGAAGATATTGCGGAACATCTATTTGAGGTAAACAATGAAACATTATAGTGTTTTGAAAAGTGAAGCAATAGAGGCATTAAATATCAAAAATGATGGGGTATATGTTGATGCTACTGTTGGTTATGCCGGTGATTCTATCGAAATATTAAAAAGAATTAAAAGTGGGTATTTATATGGCTTTGATCAAGATGAAGAAGCTATCAATTATTCACAAGATGCCTTAAGTAAGATTGGAGATAATTACAGGTTATTCTTAAGTAATTTTGTTAATTTAAAAGAATGTCTTACAAGTGAAGGTATTGAAAAAGTGGATGGAATTCTATTTGATTTAGGGTTTTCATCACCACAAATCGATGATGCATCAAGAGGTTTTTCTTTCATGGAAGATGGACCTTTAGATATGCGAATGAGCAAGAATGGCACAAGTGCTAAAGACCTAATTACTAATTTGAATGAAGAAGAATTAACAAGGATATTTTACCAATATGGTGAAGAAAAGTTAAGTAAAGTAATTGCGAAAGTAATTAAGAAAAAGGCAAATAATATTAATACAACAATGGAATTAGTTGATGCAATAAAGGATGCTGTCGGTGCTAATTATTTTTATAAGAACCATCCTGAAAGAAAAATATTTCAAGCAATAAGAATTGCTGTAAATGATGAATTAAATGTTTTAGAGCGGGTTTTACCGGAGGCTATAATGATGTTAAAGCCTGGTGGTAGAATTGCAGTTATAACATTTCATTCTTTGGAGGATAGGATAGTTAAAAATATATTTAAAAAATATAGTGAAGTTGATGAAATAGTTAAAGGGTTAGTTGATATTCCTGAAGAATATAAACCTTTAATAAAGATAATAAATAAGAAAGTTATAGTTCCAAGTGAAAAGGAACTTAGTGAAAACTCAAGAAGCAGGAGTGCAAAATTAAGAATAATAGAAAGGGTATGAGAACATGGCAAGAAAAGGCAAGAAAGTAAAACTACTTAAAGGTGAAAAGTTTATGTATTTTTTGCTTGTTGTTTTACTTATAGGGATCCCAATATTTAATGTTTATACTAGTTCTTTACTTAATGAAACTAATAATAAATTAGAGAGAGTTAAGAAAAAAATTGAAAAGCAAGAACTAGTTAATCAAGGATTATCAATGCAAATTGATGAACTTGCTAGTTTAGAAAATATCCAAGCTATTGCAGAAAAATATGGATTATCGTATAATAATAGTAATATAAAGTCGATTGGACAAGAATAGGTGATATTAATGAAAAGAGTGACAGTTAAAATTAGCAGATTAGTTATTTTAATTGTTGCTCTTTTATTTTGTGCCATAATTGCTAAATTATGTTATGTTGTTTTAAGTGAAAAAGTTGATGGTATTAATTTAAAAGAAAAAAGTGCCTCAATTACCACAACTAAAAGAACTTTATATGCCAGTCGTGGTAGTATTTATGATGCCAATGGTGATGAACTTGCTATTTCAGTTAATTCTTATACTGTAGTAGCATATTTACACTCTAATAAAAATAATGTTGAAGATGTTGAAGGTACTGCAGAAGCTTTAGCACCAATTTTAAATATGACTAAAGAAAGATTAGTTTCTTTAATGAGTAAGGACGCTTATCAAGTGGAATTAGGTCCTGGTGGAAGAGATATAACTGAAGCTGTAAAATCTCAAATTGAAAGATTAGATTTACAAGGAATTGGTTTTATAAAAACCAGCAAAAAAAGATATTATGGTAAAGCAACGTTTGCTTCATATATAGTTGGTTATGCTAAAAAAAATGATGATGGTTCATTAGTTGGTGAACTTGGTATTGAAGGATATTATAATGATATATTATCTGGTACTAATGGCTATACTAAGTATTTAAAATATACTGCAAGTAATTATCAAATACCGAATACTCCAAGTGAAACGGTTGAAGCTGTTGATGGAGCTAGTGTTTATTTAACAATTGACAGTAATATTCAATTAATTGCTGAAAAAACCGTAGATAGACTTGCTAATTATAATATAGAATGGGGTATTGTAGCAGTTATGGATGCTAATACTGGAGCTATTGTTGCTTCTGCAACTAATCCAACATTTGATCCAAATAATACTAATACTTTAAAAGATGCTGGTTATATCAATCCTTTAGTTAGTTATACTTATGAACCTGGTTCTGTTATGAAAATATTTTCTTTTGCTTCAGCCATTGAAGAAGGAAAATATAATGGAGAAGAAAAATATAAATCTGGCTCTATTCCTGTTGCTGATGTTGTAATTCGTGATGCTAAAAGAGAAGGTTGGGGAACGATTAATTTTGATACTGGTTTTGCATATTCATCCAATGTTGCTGCTACAATATTAGCTTTAAGAGTTGGTGTAAATCGCTTAAGTCATTATTATGATGAATTGGGATTTGGTAAAAAGACTGGTATAGAATTATCTAATGAATCTGTTGGAGATGCTGATTTTGTTTATCAATCAGAACTTGCAACAGCATCTTTTGGCCAAGGTATCAGTATTACACCAGTTCAAATGCTTAGTGCTCTAAGTTTCTTAACTAATAATGGAGTAACATTAAAACCTTATGTAGTTGATAAAATAGTTGATGGTAATGGTAATGTTGTATATGAAGGTAAAAGAAAAGAATTAAAACAAGTATTTAGTGAGAAAACTACTAAAAAAATGAAAGAATTAATGCATAAAATGGTTTATGATGGCTTAGTTAATTATTGGCAACCTGATAATGTTACCTTAATTGGTAAAACTGGTACTGCTCAAATAGCATCTAAAAAAGGTGGATATATATCTGGTGAGTATCAATATGTTAAATCTTTTGCAGGAGTTTTTCCTGAAGAAAATCCTAAATATATTATCTATATTGCTGCTAGACATATCGAAGGAACATCAAGAAACTTTGCTAATGTAGTTACAACTGCAGTTGAAGAAATAGCTAGTTATGCTAAATTAACTCAAGCTACTAGTGATGTTGATACAACTAAAATTGTTAAGATAGGTAATTATAATAGTAAAAAGATTGAGGATATTAAATCTGATTTAGAAAAACTAAAAGTTGATTTAGTGATTCTTGGTAATGGCAAATACGTTATAGATCAATATCCAGCTAAAAATAGTACAATGCTTTCTAATGGTAAATTATTCATTTTAACAAACTCTAATGAAATAGTAATGCCGGATTTAAATGGATGGAGTTTAAATGAAGTAAAAACATTTGCATCGATGATTGGTTTAAGTTTAGATTATACCGGTTATGGATATGTAGTTAGTCAAAGCATAACTAAAAATGAAATAATTGATTCTAATACCTTAAAAATAGAATTAAAAGAGTAAAATAAAAACCACTTATTCGTGGTTTTTTTCTTGGAATAATTGGCTTGCTTTATTAAATTCTTCATCATTATCTAGATTAACTAGATATTCATTACCTTCTATAACTTTTACTTTTCTAATCATGAATTTAGAAGGATTATTATCTTCTATTAAATAGATATATCTAGTATTATCAGCAGTTATATCATCAATGATAATATATTCTATATTATCAATAGTAATTGTTTTTACACTAACAGTTTTATCTTCCACTATTTTCATTCTCCATTTCTGCTTGTTGAGCTAACTCTTCTTTAACTCGATTACGCATGTCAGTTTTCCAATTCTTTAATCCTTCAGGTTCTGCAGCTTTCTTATCCATATTATTTTTCCATTCTGCTATTTTTTCTGGCTCTAAACTATATCCATTTTTAACTAAATAATCATAAAAAGAACTAAATTCCGTTGTTTGAGCAATTATTTCATCAAGTTGATTCATACCGTTATATTCTCCCTTTAAATATAAGAAGTATGAATAAATTTTTAAATCGTTATCATATCTTTGATCAGCTTTAATTGCCTCCATTAAATATGGACTATACCACCAGTAAGGAGTTTGGGTATTTGGGTTAATTCCTCCAGATTGTTTATTATCAGCAAGTGTTTGAGAAATAGAAGAGGTGAAACCCCTAATTTCCGTATCCTCTTTAGCCTTAGCTATCCAATGTTTCGCAGCTAGTAATGATGAGAGCAACAATAAAGTACCAGCTGCAGCTTTAATTCTTCTAACATTTGCTTCACTTTTTAATTGCTCCTTTGTTTTAAATGGAGTTATTCCTGGTCTAACACTAGCAGTTCTTACATTTTCAATAACTGACATATATTTTTCTACTTCTTCATTATTTGGGTGATTATTTGGAGATTTAATGTTTCCATCTTTACCAAAAAAAGTTTTTAAAGCTAATTCTGGATCATTTAAATCATAATTAGGATTATTTGTCATTTTATACCTTCTCTCTATTTTTATTTTATCTAATAATATTATACTTTGCAATAATTTTCAAAAAAGTTGACATTTATATGTAAAAGTAGAAAAGGGTTGTTGCATTATAAAATGATGTTTGATATAATTTATCTAGAATAGGTAAGGTGAGTTTGACGTGAGCACTAGCGTCGTAGAAAAATACATTGCAAAAAAGAAAAATGATATTCTTGATTATGCAAAAATATTAGAATCTATGATATCAATTAAAGATAATAAGATGTGGAATAATAAAAAAGCATTTATTAAATATAGTAAAGATATAATTGATATTTATGCTGAATCTTATTATTTTGATAATAATAGTAATCGTAATAATCCAATATTTTATTCTAATGATAATATTAATTTTGTATTAAAATCAATAATAGAATTTTTTAAGAAAAACAACGAGCCACAAAAAATAAAAGAGTGGAAAAACGAAACATTTTTATTATCAGTTATTATATGTACAGCCTGCTATGTTGATTTTGCTACTAATGTAGTTGATGGTAATTATCAGGATACTAAAAACAAATTTAAGTTTCTTCTTAATTACTTTAAGAAAACAGAATTATTACAAGTATTTGATGATAAGTTCTTAATTAATAGTTTGTTTGAAAAAGTAAAAAAGAATACAAACTTGGATATCAAGTATATTGAATTATTAAGTAGTAAAAGTGCTCATAACAAATACCAAACATATACTTATTATCCATTATTGTATACTTTTAAATTTGAATATACTATTCCAGGATTAGAAGAAAAGGATAAAGAAATAGCTAAAAGTATAGTTGATGATTATGAAGTAAAGTTTAAGAGAATATCTTTTGATTTATTATGTACGGAGATATTACTTAGATTAATAAGTAATGAACAAATGGGAGCTTATTTAATTGATGCTGATGATATACTTTTAAAAAGACCTGGATTATTAAAAATATTTAATAATAGATATTTTAAAGAATATGTAAGATTATTTGTTAATTATGAAGAAGATGGTAAATATATACCACTTACAAGTGTATTTTTAAATAGTGGTGGTAAAGTATTATATCATTATGATGGTAGTGAAGCAGTAGTCGATAATTTCTTTACTAGTGATATGGATGTATTAGTAAATGAAGAATTTATGAACAATAATCAAGAAAATTTAGAAAAATGGAAGAATAATAAAGTAAACTTTATTGTAATTGGTAAGGAGAATTAAGATGAATTATAGTGAATTTTTTATTAAATTTATGGGTCCTTTATTTGAAGGATTTGCCAAAATATTTAAAGGATTAGGAGAAGGACTACTCCAAATGTTTAATGTAGTTAATTACATTCAAATAGTTCAAGATTATAAAGATGGATTACATGGAATGGGATTGGTAGTACTAATTGTTTCAATTCTATTATTATTAGCTATCTTCTTTATAATATTCTATTTAATATATGTAGTTATTAGAACATATGCTAGATATAGAAGAAATCGTAAAAAAGAAGAAATGTTAATAGAAGAAGTAGAATCATTAAATAATGAAGTAATTAAATTAAGAAAACAAAATGAAAAGATTAGTGAAATTACTAATGAATCTGGTGAAGTTGAATATAATGAAGATGGTTCTATTAAGGGAGAATTAAAAGAGGGAGAAAGTAGATTCTTTAAACTTAGTACTGTTGATCAAAAATATGAAAATTATACTCCTGAAGAAATTGTTAATACTTTCTCACTAGAAAGTTTCTGTGAAGATTTTCGTAATTATTGCGCTAGTAAATTAGGATTGTTCTATGATATTCGTTTAATTCGTTTATTTATAGCATCATTTGCTTCAAATAAGTTAATTATTCTTGAAGGTATATCTGGTACTGGTAAAACATCACTTGCTTATGCATTTGGTACATTCCTAGCTAATGAAACAACAATAGCATCTGTTCAACCTTCATGGCGTGATTCTTCTGAAATATTTGGTTACTTCAATGAATTTACTAAGAAATTTAATGAAACTGATATTTTGGAAAAAATGTATGAAGCTTCATATACTGATGAAATATATATAACATTACTAGATGAAATGAATATTTCCCGTGTTGAATACTATTTTGCAGAAATGTTATCTATTTTGGAATTACCAAATAAGAAAGATTGGATTATTGAACTTGTTCCAAATGTTTGGCCAAAAGATCCAAAAAAGTTAGATGAAGGTAAAATTAAAGTACCTGATAATATGTGGTATATTGGTACAATTAATAACGATGATTCAACATTTATGATTACTGATAAAGTTTATGATAGAGCTATGCCAATAGCTATTGATGATAAATGTGAACCATTTGAAGCTCCAATGACTGAAGCATCAAAAGTAAGCTTTAAATATTTCTCAAATTTACTTGATAAAGCTAGTCGTGAACATGCTGTAACACCTGAAAATGTTGAAAAAATTGCTCAATTAGATAGATATGTTATTGATCACTTTAGATTATCATTTGGTAACAGAATTGTTAAACAATTAAGAGAATTTGTTCCAGCATATGTTGCCTGTGGTGGTGATGAAGTAGCTGCAGTAGATTACTTAATAGCTCATAAAATTTTAAGAAAATTTGAACAATTAAACTTGTCATATATTAAAGATCAAATTGATGGTTTAATAAATTATTTAGAAAAATTATTTGGACCTGGAAATACTCCAGAATGTAAAGCTTATTTATTAAGACTTAAGAAAACTATTTAGGTGATAATATGGATATAGCTGAATATTTAGAAAGTATTAATAGTGCAGAATTAAGAAAATTTATTGATTCAACTAGTTCCAATATCGTACTTACAAAAGATATCGAAAAAAAGGTTAGTGATACTTCTTGGGTAGACATGGTTGAAGATTGTATTCCTTATCTTGATAATATAATTCGTAATCCAAGAAGATTTATAGTTCAAGAAGAGAATATTATTCCAATTGAAAAAGCTAAAGCTGTATCTGAAGAGGCAATTAAGCATTTAGCACAAAATACTAGTTTAATTCAAGAAGTACATGAAGACGGAACCGTTATTCCTATAAAAATATTAAATGTATTTAGGGAAGAAACTATTGATCTATATGAGAATAGATTTATTAAATCTTTAGTAGATAATCTATATAAGTTTGTTAATGAAAGATTGGAACAAAATGAGGATCAAAGCAGTTATGCTAAAGTACATAGTATAGTAAAATATGATGGTGTTTATAAAAATAAGGATACAGAGATTAAAGTTAATGTATCCTTAGATGCCAATACTGATAACGAAGTAAATGGTAATAATAATGATTTACAAGAAAGAATTGAACATATTAGAGATGTAGTATCTGATTATAAAAATAGTAAGATGATGGTTAACTTACAGGAATGTCTTCCCGTAAGAAGTCCTATTAGAAAAACTAATGTTATTTTAAAAGAACCTAATTTTATGAGAGCGTTAGATTTATGGGAGTTTTTAGAAAAAGAAAGTGAAAAACCTGGAGTTGAATACATCAAAGATAGAATTGAATCAAATGATGCTGCAATTAAAGAAAAGTATGATATTGGATTCTTTATTGGCAATAATGCTATAAATGAAGATGCTCCGGAAGTGTATAACAAATATGATAGTTCATTAATTAGTAAATTAGTTAATGATTTCGTAATTGGAGGAGATATTACAGAAGCCGAGTTTAGAGCATTAATTAATAGGGAATTTAAAGCTGCAACTAAGAGAAAAGAAAAAATGATTGCAGGGGTTAAAAGTAAATTTGATGATTTTGTTAATGAATTTGACAAGAATAAGAAAAAAGCGTATGCTTTAATAAAATAGTGAGGGATTAATATGGCAAAAGGTACAAAAAAAGATGTTAGTAATAATAGAGAAGAAATAAATATTAAGGAGTTTATGCTTCTTAGTGCTCCAGCTCAATCAGAAAAAGTTAGAGAAACCTTAAATAAAATGTATGAGGGTAATGTTGAAGTAACTAATAAGCATATTGAGAAAGTATTAAATATTGCCTTTGAGCCAAAAGATACAGAGATTTATTTACCTGATAACTTAAGAGTTACTAAAGATGGAGATAAATTAATCTTTATATTTAAAAAGAAGAATAATGGTTTATTATTTTTATTGTTCCTTTTAGGATTCCTGTTTATTGGGGGATTTGCTACCTATACAGGAGTTCAACTATTAAATAAAAAAGACTTAAATGTTGATATTGATGGTGATGGAATACCAGATATTAATATTGATTTAGATGATGATGGTACTTGTGATATAAACTGTGATAATGATGGAGATAAAAAACCAGATCGTAACATTGATTTTCATGGAAATAGAAGACCAATATTTAATATCATTATAATTAATGAAGCTGGAAATGAAGAAATCAAAAATCCTACAAATCAAGATGTTGACGGCGATGGTGTTTGTGATATTAATTGTGATACAAATAACGATGGTTGGCCAGATTTAAATATTGATATTGATGGTGATGGTATTGTTGATACTGATCGTGATATCGATGGCGATGGAGTAAAAGACTTAGATATTGATAATAATGGTGATGGTATCTGTGACATGAACTGTGATGATGATCCTAAAGATAATATCTGTGATCATTTGTGTTCAAATGTTCCAATTGAAGATAATGGTGGTGGAACATCTAGTCAAACAGGAAATAACCAAATAAGTGCTGATACTGCAGCTTTAGTAGTAATATTTGATGATACTAATGCGATAGCAGTTGATATGATATATCCTGATGATCAAAAAGGTGAAGAGGGAATAACAACTGAAATTCCTGATATGACTTGGACAATTACTAATACAACAGATAGAACCCTATATTATGACATAGATTGGCAAGAAGTTTATAATAATTATGAAAGTGATAACTTTAGATTTAAAATAACTGCTACTGGTGGTGGATATAATCATGGTTGGTTACCAGTTCCTACGGGTGATGGCCATTTAGCTACTAAGATAGCAATTCCAGCTAGAAGTTCTCAATCATATGCAATCTCTTGGACATTACATGGTACTGGGGAAGAACAAAATTATGACCAAGGTAAGTCATTTAAAGGAAAAATATATATAAATCTTCTTAATAATAATTGATTGTAGGTGATTAAATATGAAAAAAATAATTTTATTGTTTTTTTCTTTCTTTTTGTTAATAAATGTTGCAAGTGCAGCATCCTATTTAGTACCTTCTACATGTAGTGGTGGTACTAAAACCCTTGTTGATGATAAATATTATTGTCTTACTAATGATGGTAATCAACTTGTAAATGAGGCAGGAAATTGTGATTCTGGATATATTTATGTAAATGGAATTTGCAAAGTGGAAAATATACCAACTTGTAGTAAAGGAACTCTTACAAGTGATCAAAATAATTGTGAAAATGAAGATAATGTAGTACCAACTGTTAGCATTACTGCTAAGAAAGTAACTAGTAATACTAATGTAGCTAGTGATACTTATTCTAATGAAGGATTAAAATTCTTATTAAAACAAGGTACAGTTGGTGAAAGTGGAGCCACAATATATTTTTGTAAAGATACTAATAATACTTGTACTCCTAATACTGTTGCTACCAGTGGTTTAATAATAAGTGATTATACTAATTTAGTTGGTATATATTATATAAGATATAAGATAACTAGTGGTTCTGGTTTATCATCAGATATTAGTTATTTTAAAGCTATAGTTGATACAACTGTACCAACAGTAACATTGGTAGCTAAAACTGAAAATAGTAATACAACCATTAATAGTGGTCAATTTACTGATGAGGGATTAAAATTTACTTTTACTGAAGGTTCTATTGGTGAAAGTGGAGCCACAATTTATTATTGTAAGGATACTGCTAATAAATGTACTCCAGATTTAGTTGCAACTAATGGTGAAGAAATAACTGATTATGTTGATGATGTTGATACTTATTATATAAGATATAAAATAGTAACTGGAACAGGTAATTCATCAACCCTTGTTTCATTTAAAGCTATGGTTGATAAAACAATTCCCTCAGTAATAATTGGAGCTAAAAAAGTAACAAGTAATACTTTTGTAAATAGTGGAGTTATAACTGATGAAGGGTTAAAATTTATCTTTACTCAAAGTACTATTGGAGTTAGTGGAGCTGCAATTTATTATTGTCAAGACACTAATGATCGTTGTAATCCAACAACTCAAGTAACTAGTGGGGAATTCTTAAATGATTATGCTACAACTAATGGCCCATATTATATAAGATATAAAATTGCTAATGGTTTAGGTAAAGTATCAGAAATTGGTTCCTATAAAGCCATGGTTGATATTGAAGTACCTACTGCAGTAATTGAAGCTAGAAAGAATAATAGTAATACTAAAGTAGCTAGTGATACATATTCTGGAGAAGGACTTAAATTTATAATCAATGAGGATATAGTTGGTGCTAGTGGAGCCACAATATATTATTGTCAAGATACCAATAATAGCTGTACTCCAACAACAGAAGTAACTAGTGGTGAAGCTATTACAGATTATATTAATAATACTGGCACTTATTATATAAGATATAAAATAGTTAGTGGGGTTGGTAGAGCATCTAGTGTATATACTTATAAAGCTAAAGTTGATACAACAATTCCTGAAGTTAATTTAGTAGCTAAAAAGATTAATAGTAATACTAATGTAAATAACGGTAGTATTTCTGATGAACCTCTAAAATATATTTTGCTATCTAGTAATATTGGTGCTAGTGGAGCCACAATATATTATTGTAAAGATTTAGATAATACTTGTAGTCCAGGAACTAAAATAACTAGTAATACAGAATTAGATTTATTTAACAATGTAACTGGAACATATTACATAAGATATAAAGTAACTAGTGGGGCTGGTGTTTCATCAAATACAGGATCATATAAAGCTATTGTAGATACAACAATTCCATTAGCAAATATCATAGCTAAAAAAGCTCTAAGTAATATAATTGTAGATAATGAAGAATATTCTGATGAAGGACTTAATTTTACTTTTGTTAAAGAGAATGTAGGTGTTAGTGGAGCTACAATATACTATTGTAAGGATCTAGATAATACTTGTGATCCTACAATAGAAGTTAATGATAATGAAGTAATAACTACTTATAATAATGAAAAAGGAATTTATTATATTCGATATAAAATAGTTGAAGGTACAGGTAAAGAATCTGTAACAAGTAGTTATAAAGCTATTGTTGATGATGTAATACCAACAGTTAGTATTATTGCTACAAAAGCAAGAAGTGGTATTCAGGTAAATAGTGGAGAATTATCTGATGAAGGATTAAAGTTTAGTTTTACAATTGATACTATTGGAGTTTCTGGTGGTACAATATATTATTGTCAAGATACAAGTAATACTTGTTATCCAATGAAAAAAGTGAATAATGATATAGTACTAGATGATTATGCAAAAACTAATGGTACTTATTATATTAGATATGTAATACTAAGTGGTACTGGTAAATTAGCAGAAATATACTCTTATGAAGCTAATGTTGAATTACCAAATGTTTTAAATGATTATGAATTTATTTATGGTGATAATCAAGTTGTAAATCCAACTAAAACAGAAGAAATGGTATTTAAAATTGATGCTGAAATGAATAAACTTGTTAATCTATATGTAAATGGTGAATTAATTCCTCAAGATAAATATACTATTACTAGTGGTAGTACAGTAGTTACATTTAATGATACATTTGTAAGTGACTTAGCAGATGGACAGTATACATTAACAGCTGAATATACCGATGGTGAAGCAACAACAACTTTTGTGGTAAATAATGCTGAAGAAGATAATCCTCATACTGGGGCATTCATATCAGTTCCTGTAATAGGACTTGGAGTTCTTGGTATAATTCTTCTAAAAAATAATAAAAAGAGATTATATAGAATATAACTTATTAATTAAAACATATATTTCTAATGGTGAGATATATGTTTTTTAATGAAATACATACAAGAATTAGATATATATTTTTAGTGACAATTATTATTTTAATAATTACTATTGGGAGAGTATTTTATATCCAAGTAATTGATTATAATAAGTTAAAAAATTTAGCTGATTCCCTATGGAGTAGAGAACTCCCTATATCTGCAGATCGTGGTTTAATTCTTGATTGTAATGGAGTAGTATTAGCTGGCAATATAACTACGACATCCTTAGTAGTTATTCCTAACCAAATTGTGGATAAAGAAAATACCGCTAAAAAGTTAAGTGAAGTATTAAATAGTGATTATGAAGATATGTTACATCATGTTTCTAAAAAAACATCTATTGAAAGAATCCATCCTGAAGGAAGAAGACTACCATATGAAATAGCGGAACAAATAGATGCCTTAAAACTAGATGGTGTATATTTATTAAAAGAATCTAAAAGGTATTATCCATATAATGATATGCTTAGTCATGTTCTAGGTTATGTAGGTATCGATAATCAAGGATTATCGGGTTTAGAATTATATTATGATGAATACTTAACGGGTGAAAATGGTTCTATTAAATATTTCTCCGATGGTAAAGGGCATAAACTTAATATGGCTGAAGTATATGAATCACCTACTAGTGGGATTAATATTATGCTTACTATTGATATTGATTTACAAAAAGCAGTTGAAAATGAACTTGATAGTGTCATTAGTAAATATGAGGCTGATGGGGCTATTATACTTGCTATGAATCCTAATACCGGAGAAATTCTTGCTATGGCTAGTCGTCCTAATTTTGATTCTAATAATTATAAGAATTATAGTACTGAAGTTATAAATCGTAATTTACCAATTTGGATGACTTTTGAACCAGGTTCAACATTCAAAATAATTACTCTAACATCAGCAATTGAAGAAAATCTTATTAATTTATTTGAAGATCACTATTATGATCATGGATCAATTACTGTTGATGGAGCAAAACTTCATTGTTGGAAACATGGAGGTCATGGTAATCAAACCTATTTAGAGGTAGTGGAAAATAGTTGTAATCCCGGATTTGTAAATCTAGGTTTAATGCTTGGTAAAGATAAATTAATGGAGTATATTCATAAATTTGGTTTTGGCTCTAAAACAGGAATAGATTTAAATGGAGAAGCAACAGGAATTTTATTTAATAAAGATAAAATGGGTAATGTCGAACTAGCTACTACAGCTTTTGGTCAAGGAATAAGTGTGACTCCAATTCAGCAAGTAAGGGCTGTTAGTGCGGTGGTTAATGGTGGAACCCTTTATCAACCCTATATTGTTAAATCTTTTTTGGAACCGGAGACTAATTCTATTATTAAAAGTAATGAACCAAGTGGTACAAAAGGAATAATCAGTAGTAAAACCAGTGAACTCGTTCGCTTTGCATTAGAAAGTGTTGTTGCTAAAGGTTCCGGTCATAACGCTTATATTGAAAACTATCGTATTGGGGGTAAAACTGGTACGGCCCAAGTTGTAGAAAATGGCCATTATTCCAATAGTAAATACATTTTATCTTTTATCGGTTTTATGCCCGCATCAAACCCAGAAATAGTTGTTTACGTTGCGATAAGTAATGCTAAAAATGTAGTGCAATATGGTGGAACAGCCTCAGCCCCAGTTGCTCGTAATGTGTTTTTGAGTGCTATAAACATATTAAATATCAAACCGGATTATAATGGAATTGAAAAAGAGTATACATGGTTAGATACCAAATATGTTGTTGTACCAGATGTAGTAGGATTAAAATTGGATGATGCTAAACAGGTATTAAAAGGATTTAAAATAGAGTATGTTGGTTCTGGTGATAAAGTTTTTTATCAAAGTCCTAATGCTGGTAGCTATACCAAAGAAGGTGGAACTATAGAAATAATGCTTAATTAATGTAAATAAGAATAAAATACTTTGATTTACATTATATTAAAATGTTATAATGTAAATGATAGTAGATAGGAGATAAAATAATATGAATGATGATATATTTGAATATTTAATTAATTATGGTTTTAGTAAAGAAAATTTAGATTTATTTGAAGAAATAAACGAAGATATGTATTTTGTATCTCTAAATAAAGTAAAAGAAAATATCGAATTTTTTACAAGTAAAGGATTAAATAAAGAAGAAATTATTAATCTAGCTATTTTTAATCCATTCATATTAACAGTATCTTCAAAAAGAAAAAATGCCTTTGATGAAATATATATAAACAAATTAAAATTATCTAACGAGCAAATAAAATATTTATTGCTTAAGAATGATAATGTATATACTTGTAGTCCAATTGAATTTGAAAAAATAATAGATTATTTTCTTAAGTATTATTCTATTGATGATATTAAACAAATTATATTAAATAACCCTAGTATAATAAATGAAAAACTAGATGAAATAATGTAGGGGGTCTTAATATGTATGAATATTTAGTAAATAATTTAATTAGTTATAGTCAAGTTGATGGCAATATAAAAAGAACATCTGATAAAGGTTTAATTTCAAAATTATATAGAAAACAAATGAATGAACTAGCTCTTAAATATTTTGGAGTAGATTTAATTGGTAATTATACGTCAGATAAGAAAAGTATTGTAGCATATAGATGTCCTTATAGTGGTGAAATAATAACTGATTTATCCACCGCTCATTTAGAACATATATTACCAGTATCAAGTAATGGTGGGACAGTTTTATTTAATTGTATTCCTATTCAAGATATGGTTAATCGTTCCAAAAGAGATGAAACCAATCTTTTAGTGTGGTGGCAAAAACAAGCATATTTTAATTATGATAGATTAGAAAGATTAATTCAATATATGTTAGAAGCATATACACTAGCATTTAAAGAACCTACTGAAGATGAATTAGATGATTATGATTTTTCATTAGAAAACGATAACTATATCGAAAATGATCCATTAGATAGAGATTTAAAAGATAAAATCAGTAAAAAGTTAAATAATAATACTCAACAAAACGTATCATATTATCAATTAATAAGTGATTTAATAAGTGAATTATCCAAAGATAGAGATGTATCAACATATATTTCTCAATTAAATGACATAAGAGAACAAAATATATTTGGTAATATTGAAGAAATAGAAAAGATTATTAAAATTGTCCAAAAATTATTTAAAGAAATATTAGGAGACAATTCTAAAAAATATTTATCATATTCATTAAAAATAGATATGAATAGATTATTTAATTCACTTGAAACAAATGATTATGAACAAGAGATTAGAACAAGACTAGATTATATATTAAAAATAGCTGATGAGAATAATGTTTCTATAATTGATTATTTTGAAAATCTAGGTGATATAGATGATATAAATCTATTATATTTTAGCATTAATAAAATAACTGATGATGAAAAAGAAAAATTTATTAAAAATATAAAAATCACACATAAAACTAAAATAGCAGTGTTTATTGAAATGTTATCAAATCCCAAATATACTAGTTATAAAGATGGTGTTCCCGATGAGAATAATATTTTTAAAGGAGAAAATAAAATTCCCTTTGAAGGATATGAACACATTAATGGGTTAAATACAAGTAATTTTTGGAGTGCCAACGAAAACTCTGATAAAATAATACATCAGATTACTATCCAAAAAGAAGAGTTAGAAAAAAAAGAAAAAAGAACAAGAGAAGAAGAGGAAAAACTTGTCAAGTTAAATCAAGCATTAAAAGCAATCGATGACTATAACTTCTGCAATAAAAAAAATAATAAATACAGAATAGACAAATTTATTGAGATGTTATCAAATCCCCAATATACTAGTTATAAAGATGGTGTTCCCGATGAGAATAATATTTTTAAAAGCGAAAATAAAATTCCCTTTGAAGGATATGAACACATTAATGGGTTAAATACAACCAATTTTTGGAGTAACAACGAAAACTCTGATAAAATAATACATCAGATTACTATCCAAAAAGCAGAGTTAGAAGAAAAAGAAAAAAGAACAAGAGAAGAAGAGGAAAAACTTGTCAAGTTAAATCAAGCATTAAAAGCAATCGATGACTATAACTTCTGCAATAAAAACAATAATAAATACAGGATAGACAAATTCATTGAAATGTTATCAAATCCCAAATATACTAGTTATAAAGATGGTGTTCCCGATGAGAATAATATTTTTAACAGCGAAAATAAAATTCCCTTTGAAGGATATGAACAAATCAATGGCTTAAATACAAGTCAATTTTGGAGCAGAAATTCAGATGAAATAATACATCAGATTACTATCCAAAAAGAAGAGTTAGAAGAAAAAGAAAAAAGAACAAGAGAAGAAGAGGAAAAACTTGTCAAGTTAAATCAAGCATTAAAAGCAATCGATGACTATAACTTTTGTAATCGACTCAATCTTAAATATAAAATAGACAAATTCATTGAAATGTTGTCAAATCCCCAATATACTAGTTATAAAGATGGTGTTCCCGATGAGAATAATATTTTTAGACAGGATAATAGAACTTCTTTTGAAGGATATGAACACATTAATGGATTAATTGCAAGTAATATTTGGAGGCACAGAGAAAACTCTGATGAAATAATACATCAGATTACTATCCAAAAAGAAGAATTAGAAGAAAAAGAAAATAGAACAAGAGAAGAAGAGGAAAAACTTGTCAAGTTAAATCAAGCATTAAAAGCAATCGATGACTATAACTTCTGCAATAAAAAAAATAATAAATACAGAATAGGCAAATTCATTGAAATGTTATCAAATCCCAAATATACTAGTTATAAAGATGGTGTTTCCGATGAGAATAATATTTTTAAAAAGGATAATAAAATTCCTTTTGAAGGATACGAACATATTGAAGGCTTAAATACAAGTCAATTTTGGATTAGTCATTCAATAAAATCAATTATTCCATTGCTTTTTTATAGTGATGAATATAGAAGTGAAAAATATGATAAGGCAAGAAATGCTGTTATGACTTATTTAAATTCGTTAAGAATAAAAAAGAAGAAACCAGAATTTAGAACTATTGATGAATATATTGATACATTGAATAAAAAGAAAAAAGAAGTAAAAGCATTAATTGAATTAAGGGATTCTTTAGCAATGAGGAAAGAACAGTTAATTATTGAAAACCAAATATTAAATGAAGAATTAGAAGGTACTTATCGGAGGGCAGTGTAATATGGATGATAAAATAATTGAATTAGAAGAATATAGAGATACGATTAATAATAAAACTGGATTAGATAATGGAACTATAAGTTTAGATGAACTTTCACTTGAAGAAATAGAAGATGTTGGTGTATTATATCGTAATGAAGTTTCTAAATTGTCCGAAGAAGTTCAAATGTTGGAAGAAGAAAATCAAAGACTAAGTAGACTTCTCGACAAATAATGGAGGTATAATATATGGCAAAAGATTTATATGAAAAAAGAAAAGTTGAATTTAAAGAATTTGTTAAAAGAGAACATAGGTTACCTAGAATATGGGAAGTAAGATTTAGTGATACTGAAGACATGCGCCTATGGTTTAATAAAATATCTGAAGTTAAAATATTTAAAGATTATATTACAGAAATAGATAATATATTAAATAATTATGATTTAAAGGTTCTTTCTGATCAAGATAAAGAATTTGAATTTATAACTTATATAAATCAACATAACCAAATACCTTTATATGGGGAAGCATATTTTAGTGATAATGACGAAATGCGTTCATGGTATATAAGTTATAAAGAAAAGAATAGAGATTTTGAAACAATTATTCATAATAGTTTAAAAGAATATCAAGAATTGGATATTGAGGCAATTTGGTCATTTGTAAAAGTAGAATTTATTAGTATTATTAAAAAATTAAAAAGAATTCCAAATCATGGAGAAGTAATTACGCAAAGTGGGATAGATGTTAGAGTTATATTTGATAAGTTAGAATCTAGTAATCCGGAGTTTACTGAAAAACTCTTATTACACTTACAAACTTATAATAGTAATGCATTATCAATTGATGAGAGAGTTAAGGAATTATTAGAAACAGTTTCCGTGTTAGAATATATTCCATTTTTGCAAGAAAGTAGATTTAGTGATGGTACTGATATGTATACTTGGTATACCAAATATAAGAATTTACTTCCTAATTTAGATAAAGATATTCAAGCAAGAATTACAAAAGAAGAACCTAAAAGAAAAGTTAATATTTATATTATTCCTAATTTTAAAAATAGTGGAGGTAAATTCTATACAATATGTACAAATGTTGGTGAGCGATTAGATTTGTCAAACATTAATTCTTTTGATGAAGCCAAAGCAATGGATGATACTCTTGTTAAAAGAGGTGGAGTTATACTAAAGAAGGATGAAGAAATAGTTGATGTAGGCTTTGTGAAAGGAAGAGGAAAATAATGAAAATAAACGCTATCGATAAATCCGGATCCTTAAAAGAGTACGATACTATTTTAACTTATTACAGTGATGAATTTGCTAAAAATTACGTTGTATATACTGATAATACATATAATAGTGATAATGAATTACAATTATATATTAGTGAATATAACCCAGATGATGATGAATGCTTAGTAAAACCTATAGATGGATATGAATATAATAAGATAAAAACTGAAATAAATAGTATTCTTTTAACACTTAAAAATGAAAATGATAAAATAGATATTAATGAAAATAACTGAATTAATATTACAAAACTTAGAATATGTGAGAATAATAAAGTTATCTCACGTATTTTTATATTTAAGTTATGGATTTTAAATGTGTTGTTCAAAATAATGTTAAATTAGCGTAAATAGTGATGTATTATACATTCAAATGTGATTAAAACATGATATACTTATGTTGGTGATAGAATGAAGAAAGTATTTTTATTTATATTAGGTTTATTTATTTTACCGGCCTTTGTTTCTGCTTTAAGTGTAGGTCATAGTGTTGTTGCACTTAATAATATTTATGGATTTGTTGATCCTGGTGACGAAATTGAATGGGACAATAATTGGTACTATTTATCAAAAACAGGTAGTGACGGTAGCGATTGTAAGGCTGTAAAGATTTTGTTATCTGATGGACTTTCTTTTTCTAAAACAGAAAAACAAACTGTTATGGATTTAGGAACAAAATGTGGTTGGAATGATGATACACCGGGAGCAACTCAAAGCCTTATGGAACCAATAGTTGGCAGTAAGATATATGTTGATAATGCCGCAATTGGTGGACTAAAAAAAGTAACTATTCAATTTGGTGATGAAGTTGTTGATTACAATGTTAATTTTATGGTAGTAAAAGAAAATTCTACTAAATTTGATATTTTGTCCGGCAAAAATCAAATATTTAATATAGCTAAAGACTCAGACATAGAGTATTTATTCTATAGTTCTGATGGATTATTTGACGATAGTTATCACAATAATAATGGAGTGTTTTTATTTATAAATGATGAGATTGTTAATATTACTGATAATTATCATGGCTTTTCTATTGATAATCCAGTTATAGGTTTGTTTCGGTATAATTTATATTTGAGTGAAAGGAATTCCCTTTTATATAAAATGCCGCCATTAGTTAGTAGTACACTAGAACCCGGAGATTATTCAATAAAATTTGTTTTTATAGATGGTGAATCTTTAACTGCAAATTTAAAAGTAATAAATGATGCTAATTATCAAGTAAAAAAATATAATATTATTGAAGGAAATAATCAGACTTTAGAATATAAAAATAAAAGTGATTTTAAAGAGATTACGTTTAAAATAGATGCAAATATGGATAATTTTTCTGAGTTGTATATTGATGATGATTATGTTCCAAGTAAAAATTATAGTATATCTATTAAGGATAACACAGTTACGTTATCGAAAGAGTTTCTAGCAGATATTAATTATTCTGGTCATAACGAAGAATATTCAATTGAATTTGTCTTCAATGATGGGTCTGCAATAGGAAAGTTTAATCTGACTCATACTAATTCTAACAAACATGAATTATTAAATCCTAAATATGTTGATTATAAAAAAGAATCTAAGGAAAAAATAACTTTTGATTTTACATCTGTGGATAGTAACTTTATAAAAATGTTTAATAATTATGACAATGTAACCATATTTATTGATGGTCCAGAAGATGGATTTTATAATTATTATGGATTGTTTGAAGATGACTTTACTATTGATACTGTAAATTTATTTCAAGAAAAATCAATGTTATCAAAAGAATATTTTGATTCATATAAGGTAGGAAGAATTACTATTAATAACGAATTGCTTAATGATTTAGCAGTTGGTGAACATATTATTACATTTATGTTTTCTGATGGAGAAGTACTAAAAGCTAATATAGTAATAAGAACTGATGAAGTTCCTAAACAAACAGAATTAAAGTTTATTTCTGGAGCAAATCAAGTTGTTAACTTTAGAAAAAGTAGTGAATTAGTATTTAGTATTGATAATGATTTAAAGTATTTTTTAGAACTATATGTAGATAATGTTGCTATTCCTAAGAAATATTATTCTTTAACTAAAGGAAGTACAATAGTAACCTTTAATCAAGAATTTTTAAGTTATTTAAAAAATGGAGAACACACTTTAAAACTAAATTATAGTAATGGCACAGCATCTACTAAATTTGTTGTAAATAATGCTGAAATAGATAATCCACATACTGGGGCAAGCATTAGTATTGCAGTACTTGGTTTAGCAGTGATAGGTTATGTATTAATAAAAACTAATAAGAAAAAAATATATAATATATAATATTAAGCATATATTTCTAGTAATGAAATATATGCTTTTATTTTTTTAATAAAATGTAAAGTATAATGAAAAATGATAGTTTATTGATAAAAATATAGTATAATAAAGAAGAGGTGATAAATATGTTAATTCTAGCTAAAGCTTCTATGGCCATTATGTTAGGATTTATTCTATCTTTAATCACAGGTTTATTAATTGTACCATTGTTTAAAAAATTAAACTTTGGTCAATCAGTAAGTAAACTAATTAGTAAAAGACATTTAAAAAAGGAAGGAACTCCAACTATGGGAGGAATAATCTTTATTATTCCTGTTATAGTATCAATAATATTATTATATTTACGAGGCAGTATAAGTATTAGTTATAATTTAATAATTGTTATATTTGTATTTTTAGCTTATGCTTTCCTAGGGTTTTTAGATGATTTTATGAAAGTAAAATATCATAATAATAATGGTATTAGTTTAATTACTAAGTTTTTAATTCAAATGATTATAGCCTTAGTATTCTTTTATTTGTTTATGAAGGGTGGAGGAGAACCGGCTTTAAATGTTACTTTCTTACATATTAATTTAGATTTAGGTTGGATTTTTGGAATTTTTATTTTATTTCTTTTGGTTGGGACTACCAATGCCGTTAATATAACTGATGGATTAGATGGTCTAGCTGCTGGTTTATCTGCTATAGCCTTCTTTGCTTATGGTGTTATTTCTTGGAATGCAGGATGGCTTGATGGTTATCAAGAAATAGCAATATTTTGCTTCTTACTAGCAGGTTCACTGATTGGATTTTTGGTATTTAACTCTCATCCAGCTCGGATATTTATGGGTGACTTAGGTTCTTTAGCATTAGGGGGTGCTTTAGCTAGTATTGCGATATTATCTCGTCATGAAATATCTTTAGCAATTATTGGTGGAGTATTTGTTATCGAAACATTAAGTAGCTTAATTCAAATAATAGCTATTCGTTATTTCAACAAGAAAGTATTCTTAAAGGCACCATTACATCATCATTTTGAAGAGTTAGGTTGGCAAGAACCTGATATAATTAAATTATTTTGGATATTAGGTTTTATTCTAGCAATGGCTGCAATAACTTATGGAGTTTGGTTATAGATAATCATAAATCCCTTGTTAAAAAACTATAATTTAATGAGGGATTTTTTATGTCCAAAAAAGAAGACAAATGGTTATTTCTTTTAGTATTAATAATTGGTTTATTTGGAATAATTATGATATATTCTGCTTCCTATATTTGGGCAGATTATAAATTTCATGATCCATATAAATATCTTAAAACTCAATCCATTTTTTATATAATTGGAATCATTCTCATGATTATTTTGAAACATATTGATGCGAAGATTTATTATAAAAAAGCTAATTTAATAATCCTTGGCTGTTTTCTTCTTCTTTTACTTGTTTTAATTCCTGGGATAGGTCAAATAAGGAATGGTTCTCGAAGTTGGTTTGGTATTGGAGGATTAGGAATTCAACCAAGTGAATTTTCTAAGCTTGGATTAATTATATTTACATCAAAATACTTAGCCAATAATAATAGAATTATTAAAAATATTAAAAAGGGATTATTACCAATATTTTTAGTTATTGGTCTTTTCTTTATTTTAATCATGTTAGAACCTGATTTTGGTACAGCCATGGTAATAATAATTACTTTGGTATTATTAATATTTATCTCCGGAGTTAAATTATCATTTTTTATTAAAATAGGTATATTAGGATTAATTGGAATAGTAGCCCTAATCATTGTAGCTCCTTATCGAATGCTTAGAATAGTATCATTTTTAAATCCTTGGGTAGATCCTTTGGGTAGTGGTTATCAAATAATTCAATCATTATATGCAATAGGACCAGGTGGTTTACTAGGTCAAGGGTTCTTAATGAGCCATCAAAAACAATTCTATTTACCAGAACCTCAAACAGACTTTATCTTTTCTATTATATCGGAAGAATTTGGCTTTTTAGGTATTCTAATTGTAACATTCTTTTTTGGTTTAATGTTTTATTTAATAGTTAGAATATCATTAAAACAAACAGAGTTATTTAATAAGTATTTATCTTTTGGTTTAGGTGTTGGTATCATTGTTCAAGCACTTCTTAATATTTGCGTTGTTATTGGAATTATACCTGTTACTGGTGTAACATTGCCATTTTTATCTTATGGGGGTAGTAGTTTGTTAGTTAGTATGGTCAGTATGGGCATAATACTTAATATTTCGAAAAGAAACAGTTGATATACAAATGTATGTTTGATATAATAAAACATAACAATTCAGGAGGGGTTATGAATAATATTATATTAAACAAAGAAGTAAGAATAGAAGACATGATTTATGAAATCAGAGGAAAGCAAGTAATGTTAGATTCTGATTTAGCTATGCTTTATAATACAGAAACAAAAAGAATTAATGAGGCTGTTAAAAATAATCCAGACAAATTTCCAGAAAGATTTTCATTTAAATTGAATGTGGATGAAATTAATACTTTTTTGGTCGAAAATTTCGACCAAAAAATAGAAAAACGTGGTGGAAGATATAAAAATCCTAGAGTTTTCACGGAGCAAGGTGTAGCTATGTTATCAACTGTATTAAAATCTAAAATAGCAACACAAATTAGCATTGCAATAATGGATGCTTTTATTTTAATGAAAAAATATATTTCCTCGAGTTTGATTGAGCAAAAATATATAAATAATTTAGTGCTAGAACACGAAGAAAGATTAAAAGTTATGGAAAAAACATTTTCTGATTTTAAAGAAAAAAATAATCACTTGTTTTTTAGTGGTCAAATATTTGATGCATATTCATTATTAATAGATATATTTAATAAAGCTAAAAGTGAAATAATAATAATTGATAATTATATAGATAAAAATATTTTGGATATATTATCCAAGACAAATAAAACTATTAAAATAATAACCAATGAATATAATAATCAGGATTATAACAAATACAAAGAACAATACGATAATGTTGAATTGACTATAAGTAATGTATTTCATGATAGATTTATTATTATAGATAAAAGAATCTTATATCACTGTGGAGCATCATTTAAAGATTTAGGAAAAAAGTGCTTTGAAATATCTAAAATAGATGATCAGGAAACATTGGATAATTTACTTAAAAGAATATAGTGGGGGTAGGAATGAATAATATTATATTAAACAAAGACGTAAAAATAGAAGATATGATCTATGAGATTAGAGGAAAGCAGGTAATGTTAGATTCTGATTTAGCAAAACTTTATGGTGTTGAAACTAAAAGGATTAATGAAGCAGTAAAAAACAATCCTGATAAATTTCCTGAAAGATATTTTTTTAAAACTACTAAAGAAGAATGCCTATATTCAAGGTCGAAATTTTCGACCTTGAACAAAAAAATCGAAAGAGGTCATAATATAAAATATTTACCATTTGCATTTACGGAATAAGGAATTTATATGTTAGCAACAATATTGAAATCACCAAAAGCAACTCAAGTAACACTAAATATAATGGATACATTTGTAATGATGCGTCATTTTATTGGTAATAATTTAATTGAACAAAAGTATATTAATAATCAAGTATTAAAAAATACAGAGGATATAAAATTATTACAAGAAACATTTGATAAATTTATAAAACCTGAAGAGAATAATCATTTATTTTTTGCTGGCCAAATATATGATGCATACTCATTATTAATTGATATATTTAATAAAGCAAAAAGTGAAATAATAATAATTGATAATTATATAGATAAAAGTATTTTAGATATATTATCAAAGACAAATAAAAAAATTAAAGTAATAACCAATGAATATAATAATCAAGATTATAACAAATATAGAGAACAATACGATAATATTGAATTAACTATTAATAATGTATTTCATGATCGATTTATTATTATAGACAAGAAAACCCTATATCACTCAGGAGCATCATTTAAAGATTTAGGAAAAAAGTGCTTTGAAATATCTAAAATAGATGATCAGGAAACATTGGATAATTTACTTAAAAGAATAGCATTTGTCAATTGACTTTAACACCTCAAAATGATAGTATTAAAATAGAGGTGGAATGATGAAAAAAAACTATAAAATATTACATTATTTAACGGCTTTATCTTTACTAATATTTAGTATATTTATTGGTAATTGTAATGCATCAGCAGATGAATTAAAGGAAGGATTAAACATTATTGGAGTCAATAATGATGGAACAATTGATATTGACTTTTGGAATAATGATGAAACAAGTATTAGTTTAGATAACAATGACTATTATATTAGTTGTAATAGTTCTAATGCTAGTTTATTAGATATTAATAACGAAAATAATGTTTGTTTTTTAAGGGTTAATAATTTTGGTAGAGGTTCTGTTATAATCGAAGTGTATAATAATGATTATTCAGAATATTATAAAAAATCATACTTTTTTGATACTGGAATTGAAGATTATATGGAAAATATAATGGATAGGATTCCTAATGAAATTGATAGTAATATAAATTATTATGATTATATTAATTCTTTATTGCCGGATATATTTTGGATAAATACAGCTAGTGATAATAACAAAATAGATTTAACTTTAATATATAATTATACAACCTTTGAAAATGATGATTGGAATCATGATAATCAAATAACTACTTCTAAGGAAATAACAATTAGAAGTGTTCCTAATAATAATCTTTCTCTTTATGGATCTAGTATTTATCTTGGTGAACAAAGTAATCTTTCACTAGGTGGTTATGATGGGTCATATGATAATATTATTTGGACTTCAGATGATCCTAGTATTGTCAGTGTGGATCCAAATGGCAAGATGACTGGCAATAGTGTTGGAAGTACTTATGTTCGAGTTGTTGATAAGGTTACTAAAAAAACTGCCCAAACATATATTACAGTTAGAAGTAGTGCTTCATTAGAAGAAAAAATAGCTGATTTACTTGCTTATTATACTGGTGATATTAATATAAATGTTGGAGAATTATCTTATGTTTATATAAATGATTATGAAAATTTGAATTATGTTGATATAGTTCAAAATCATATTAGTAACTATTTAAGATATAATGGAATAAATATTAATACTGATTATGTATCATGTAATAATAATAGTTGTGTAGCTTACTTTTCATATTATAACAATAACAACCAACATGAAAATTTTAATACATCAGAATTTAATGTATTTGTAAGTGGTATCTATATTAACAATATGACTATTGATAATGGTGAGGAACAATATTTATATTATCATGTATTTGATAATAATAATGATGTTGATATTGAGTATAATTCTGATGTTTTAGAAGTTGTTACTCACAACACTGCTGAAGAATATTATATTTTACATGCTAAAGAAATTGGGCCAACTAGTATTAATTTAATTCATAATGATTTTGTTACCTCTAAAGCAATTGAAGTTTTACCACCTTATACTCAATTAGTTGGTTATGAAGAATCATTAAGGAATATGGTACTAGATTACAATGGTAGTGAAATACTAACTAAAGATGATATCTTATTATTAGAATCATTAATTAGTTCTGAAGTACGCGAAGGATATCCTGATGAAACAGCTAAAAAGTTTTTGAGTGTAAAAACGATTTGTTATGATAAATATAAATGTTTGGTAACTTTGAACTTTCATATTATAGAAAATAATACTGCTAGTGCTTGGATTAATATTACTTATAATAATTTAGTATCTTGGAATTTAGTAAAGAATAAAATTAATAATTTTAATACTACATATGAATTAAGTTTTACTGATTCCCTTCGCTTGGCAGATAATTGTGATAGTGTTAATTGTATATTAAATAATGCATATCAATATACAGCAATAAATGATTTAGAAAATGCAACTATTGAAATAAAAGAAACTAACTTTTTAATGCCAAATATACCAGAGAGCGTAACTTATTTAGTAACAGTAGATGATCAAAATATAGGATTATATTCTAAAGAAGTAGTAGTTTATTTTGATTATATAATAACTCCACCAATTGCTTTAGAAGACACAACAGAAGCTAAAGTAAATTATATTAAGAATATAATAGATAATTTACTAAATAAAAATACTACTATTGTAGATAGTGGTAATTATAAGTATCAAGTTGATGATAACTATTATGTGTATTTAAATAAAAAAGATGCAGTTGAATTAATAAATATTTATCCAATAAATGGTATTATTTCTGTAAATAGTGGGCAACCAAAAAAACTTAAAATAGGGTATTATCCTGCTAATAGTAATGTATTTAATTTAGAATATGAAATTAAAGATGAAAGTATTGCAACAATTGATGAGGATGGTCTTATTACAGGATTAAAGGCCGGCAATACCAAACTTATCATTAAATATAAAACACAAACTATGACTCTTTTAGTTTTAGTTGATACACCTGTTGAGACTTATTTAAATAGTGTTGCTGATTTAATGCCTGATTATATTACTCTTGATTATAGTGAACTTGCTTATAATTCTCTTGCTGAAGCTATTAAAAATAGTATATATAATAAAATATATAATTATAGTTTCTCAGGGTTTAATGTAGAAGTAGATGATGAAAATGATCAATATTATGCTTATATAACGTATACTGATTATACTGATTGGAGTAAAATAGAATCTAAAAAGATAAAAATAGAATATGAAATAAAAGGTATT
>JAEEGK010006628.1_pt1 | contig 27816 bp, 10 predicted proteins | sample 8958771 | NCBI WGS metagenome assembly JAEEGK01 (sample SAMN16246547, study PRJNA631951) | gut metagenome | biome: gut microbiome; feature: rumen; material: SC-attached | host: Bos | place: Iran: Karaj | collected 2018-10 | reverse complement strand
CATAACTCTTTTTAACTTTTAAGAGGCTGGGCAGGAGTCAACGTATTTCAGGCTAAGACAATTTGATGGATTTTTTATACTTTTGTGGCAGATTTCACATACTCTACCCAAGGTATACCCAAGGTGTAGCCAAGGTGTAGCCAAGGTCAAAAGACTAGCATTACCTTGGATAGAACCAGAGTACTGCTTGAGTAGTGTATGGATAGAGTGAAGGAACAAGTTTGTTAGTAATAATTAAATATTGTAGAAACTAATTTGTGAATTTGTTAATTTGTGAATTATAAACTTATAGTATTAACGAACAACTGGGTAACACCAGCTTGACTGTGTTTTGCATGAAAAGAATATATTTTCTTAATTTTTTGCATAAAAGACACCGTGTTGTCTTTGTCGTTTACTATATTATGACAGCTCACGAGATTGAAGAGCGGGCTGTCTGTGTAGTTTGCCGGATTAGCGACAGAGAAACTTACTGGCACAAACGGATAAATAATCTCGCGAATCCTTGGATATTTTGGAAAATAGTCGTATCTTTGCAGCCGTAGAAACCTAAATAAAGAATGCAAGAGTAGAATAAACAATCAAATATAAATATAGAAAAGTTATGATTACTAACACAAAAACGAGACTAGTGTCGCCAGTGGGGGAGGTAATTTCCTCACGGCGGCAGCGGCTGCACTTGGCGGCCGCAATGGTCCTGATGCTCGTGGGGATGCTCGTGCCCCAGGGGGCATGGGCTGACAACAGCGGACTGGACGAGGCGTTCGTAGGCGACAAGAGCTACTATGTGCTGCGCTCGAGTGCCGACTGGGACAAGTTCCGCCAATTGGTGATTGAAGCCAATGGCGAATCGGATGTGAATGCCATTATGGATACTGACATCTCTACGGGAAATAGTTGCGGCGACACCAATTTCCCATATTGTGGCACCTTTAACGGCAACGGCCATAGGCTGTACGTTAACATCGAGGGGTCAGGCGAACAAGCTCCTTTTAAGGTGGTTAAAAATGCTACTATCCGGGATTTGCGCGTGACGGGGTCCGTCAAAGGAGGACAATATTCTGGCGGTTTGATAGGAAGAGTTATATACAGCGGTCATCCAACTGTTACAATTGAAAGAGTGTGGGTGTCTGTTGATGTGACATCTTCTAATAGCGTAGCTGCTGGTTTTATAGGCCATGCCTCTCAGAGCTACGTTTATATGTCTGACTGCCGCTACGATGGCAAACTGACAAGCACCTATTACAAAAGTGCCTTTGTATGGTGGGATTCAGGTTATGGCAACGGTAGGGATATGATATGGCACCGTGTCTATGAAAACAGCACATCGAGCGATAATACCCATCACGGTTTTAGTTATTATTGGGGCGATGGCACAGGACATGCTTGGGGAACCAACGCCTATAGCACCTCCCTTTACTCTGCCCACAACTGGGGCGAGATGGCCAGCGGTTGCAAGAACATCACCAATCAGAATGACGTGAAGAATAAGATGAACGCTGAGAAGGCTAATACATGGCATATCGTTGACGGCAAGGCGGTGCCTGTGATGCAGATATATCCCTCAGCCAGCGATGTGAGCCTTGAGACCTACGACATTATTCCCGGCACGGAGAGCGGTGAGGAAGGTATGCTGAAGATTCCCTTCTCGTGCGACCAGGCCGTGAAGACTCTCGATGTGACTTACACCAACGAGAACGGTCAGACGAAGACCATTCACATGGATTGCAAGGCCAACACCTACGCGGGCTTCATCCTGGTGCCTGCCACCGAGCAACACAAGGGGCTTACTATCAAGGCCAAGCTGCTGGTAGGAACAGTGACCAAGACCGTAAAGGACGAGAAAGATGCCGTGCTGCACAATCCGCGCAAGCTCTCGGCTCAGCTGTTAGACTTCAACACCACCAAGAAGCTGGAAGATGCTGGCGTGGTGGAGCTGAAATGGGAGGTGGATGCCCCCAAACACGCCGATGCCATCGAGAGTGACCAGTTCACCGTGATGCGCTCGCTGACGGGCAGTGACGACGATATGGAGTCCATCGGCTCTGTGCCGTTCGAGTCGGGTACGGCATCGTACACCTTCCGCGACGAGACGCTGATGAGTGCGCTCACCGCTGCCCAGCTCGACGGCAACACGGCGGTGCCACAGGTGAAGTACCGCGTGGTACGTGCCGCCACCCTACAGCTGTGGGGTTTCAGCAATACCACCGCCTCTGCGCAGACCACCTGCACGCTACCGATGCTCCATCTGCTGCGTGTCAAGGACTACCAGACGGCATGGGCCGACCAGACGGCACGCACCGTTAAGGTGACGTGGCAGTATGCCGAAGAGGCGGGTGCCGTATGGGACGACCGTGCCAAGATGAACATCGTGGTATCGTCGACCAACCGCGAGGGCGCTGCCGTCAATTCCAATACCTACCAGATTACCGATGCCGAAATGGCGGCTCGCGAGAAGGTGATTACGTTAGACCGCTCGTGCGTAGATTATAAAATTACGTTCGACGTGGAGCGCGGCGAATCGGCCATACCCGTTGCATCGTCCTACTTCGAGATTCGTACGGCGGAGGACTGGAACACCTTCTGTACCATGGTGGAGAATGCCGGCGGTAAGAGCAATGTGAACGCCTCGCTCATGGCCGACATCAGCGTGACGAATATGGTTGGGACAAACATCAGCAAGCCCTTCCAAGGCACGTTCGAGGGCAATGGCCATACGCTGACCGTCAATATCAACAAGAATGAACAGTGCGTTGCTCCTTTCCGCTACGTTGGCAATGCCATCATCCGCAACCTGCACACGGCAGGTAGTGTCACCACCAATAATAAGTTTGCTGCCGGACTGGTGTCACGCGTGAGCGACAACTACCACCTGCTCATCGAGGGGTGCCACGTGTCGGTAGATGTCAGTAGCAGCATCAATGGCGATGCCACTAACGGCGGTATCGTAGCAATTGGCAATAATGGCACCACCATCACCATCCAAAACAGCAAGTTCGACGGCAAGATGCGCGGAACCACCTGTTACGCCAACGGCGGCATAGTGGGATACACCACCGGAGAGGTACGAATCGACAACACCCTCTTCGACCCCAAAGAAATTAGCACTAATATGAGTTCCTGCGAGACCTGGAGCCGGAAAGGCGGTTCGGGCAGCGTCACCGTCACTAACAGCCACTGCACCATGGAGTACAAGGCTGCTACATCTGCTTCAGAGTTCCCTGAAGGCTATTTCGTCATCAACAGTTCTGCAGACTGGAACACCTTCTGTAACATGGTGCAGCAAGCTCAAGGAGACTCTGACGTCAATGCCGTACTGAATGCCGACATCTCTGTATCGCAGCAAGTCGGAGGTAATTATTATCGATATCGTGGCACTTTCGATGGCAATGGTCACACCATCAACATAAACCTCAACACTAATGACTATGGTGCAGTATTCAGAGAGGCAAATTATTGCACCATCAAGAATCTGCATGTTACAGGAAACATAACATGTAGCGCGGGGAATTCTGATGCAAGCGGCATAATAGCGTCTATATCCTCAGAAGGTTATACTGCCGACATCATCAACTGCCGAGTGTCAGCCACCATCAAAGGTTATTTCGTTGGTGGCATTGTCGGCGTCGCACTAAAAAGTAAAATAACCTTGACGAATTGCCTGTTTGACGGAAACGTCGTTGGCATTGACAGCAACAGCCGTGTATCGGCATTCGTAGGGCGTAGAGAATCTAATGATGCACCACCAACGCTGAACAACTGTCTGGATCACGGCACTTATCAGAGTTTTGCATTAATAGGCCTCATCTACTACGGCACAGTCCAGACACCAGCGGGCAGTAACAACTGGTCATATAACGGACTGACGGGTGCTACTGCTGTTGGCTCACTATCGGCCAGTGACCTTGCTGCCAAGTTGGGTAGCGGCTGGAAGGTGGAAGATGGCAAGGCAGTGCCCGTCATGCAAATAATAGCTGCCTCTGGCAACCTGAACAACAAGACGACCGACCAGATTGTAGCCCTGCTGGGCAGCGGCTGGCAGAAGGACACCAGCGGCAACCCCGTGCCGAAGATGGCCAACAATGCCCAGCAGGCAATACCCTACTCGGCGAAGCATCCCTTCAACATCCACACCGCCGAGGACTGGGATGCCTTCCGCAAGCTCGTGGCTGAAGCCAAAGGCCAGAAGGACATCTACGCACAGCTACAGGCCGACATCAGCGTCACGACACCCGTAGGCGACACCAGTTCCCCCTACCGAGGTACGTTCGATGGCAACGGCCACACGCTGACTTTCAACGTGAGCAACTCGAACCAGATGTTTATCGCTCCCTTTGTCTCTGTCAACGCAGCCACCATCCGCAACCTGCACACCACGGGCAGCATCAGCACCAGCAATATGCGTGCCGCCGGACTGGTGGGTCAGGTTCCTGAAAATGGCAAACTGCTCATAGAAGGATGTCACATCTCGATGGATATCTATAGCAGCGTCAGCGGCGATGCCTCCAGTGGCGGCATAGTGGCCGGCGGTGGCTATAGCAACGTAAGCATCACCATCCGAAACACCAAGTTCGACGGCAAGATGCGCGGCTCCAGCAGCAATGCCAACAGCGGCATAGTGGGCTGGTGTACCGCACAAGTACTCATCGAGAACACCCTCTTTGACCCGGCAGAGATCAGCACCGATCCGAATTACAGCCAAACCTGGTGCCGGATAGGCGGTTCGGGCAGCGTCACCGTCACCAACAGCTACTGCACCCGAGAATTTAACGGAAATGCTGGCAACGCAGCCACAAAGACTGCCGCCGAGCTGGTCATGCAGTTAGGCAGCCAGATGTGGCAGCTGGACGTTACCGGCAAGCCGGTGCCTAAGAATGTAGGCAGCTTGATAGACGGCATGCCGACCTTCTACTACGAGAACTTGGGTCACATTGACCAGAACTCGCTGAAGATACGTACGCTGTCCACCTCGACGGTGCTGACATGGGCCAACCAGACCGAAGAGCCCGTGGACTACTACGAGGTATGGCGCAAGGAAAAGGGCGAAAGCAGCTATGGCAACAGCCCGTTGGTGACGCAGTTGACCGACATGCAGTATGAAGACAAGCAGACGTCGCCCGTCTACCAATATATATATAAGGTACGCGGGGTGACCAGCTGCGAGGGTCTGCACTACGACGAGACCAAAGAGGTAGAGGGCATGTGCGAGCAGTATGGTACGGTGGAAGGCCGCCTGTGCTTCCTCGACGGCACCGGCATACCCGGTGAGTCCATCTTCGTGATCGTCGATAGCATTGAGCGTCAGGCGGTGACCGACGAGAGCGGCTTCTTCCGATTCACAGACCTACCCTATAAGGGCAAGAAGGAGACCTACTACACGCTGACCAGCAGTGCTGGTGCCAAGGATGTAACTATCACCTTGGGCACGGAGCCCGGCAAGAATGTGGTGAAGAACGTGGTGATGGAAGTGGCTACGAGCATCAAGATTTCCGGCTACGTACAGTACGACGGCACCAGCATCCCCGTGCAGGACGTATCGTTCAAGGTGAACGACCACGACGTGCGCAATGCTGCCGGCTTGGTGACCACCGACCACGAAGGTAAGTTCTCCTTCCGCATCCTGAAGGGTAATACCAAAATCCAGGCCGTGAAGGACGACCACAAGTTCTGGCGCGACGGCTTCTATCATCAGAACGACGACGACCCCGACACGCTGAAGACCTATAACATCACGGCTGACAAGGCCGGTCTGATGTTCTACGATAAGACCCGTGTAAAAATGATTGGTCGCATCGTGGGCGGTAAGACGCAGGGCGAACTGCCGTTGGGCTACGCCCTGTCGCACAACAACCTGGGCGACTCGCTGAAGATGGTGCTCACACTGGAGGGCGACAATGCCTCACGACTGGTGTTCGACATCCAAGACCGTACGCTGAAGGAGCGCGACGAAGTCTTCCTGCACAAGAAGGCCAACGCCAAGGATAAGCAGTTCGTTCACCAGACCAAGGTACACACCACGCTGAACCGCAAGGTGGTCTATCCAGACGTGCACACGGGTGAATACGAGGTGATGCTGCCACCTGTAAAGTGGAAGATTCAGCAGATAACGGCCTCGGGCTATGCCACCCTGTTCCAGGACGGACAGATAGGCGACGTGATAGACCTGAGCGACTCGCTGACGGAGCACAAGATAACCAAGAAGGGCGAGTGGGAAACCGCCAGCTACAAGGTGACCGACCCTGTGGAGGAGTATTACGCCCTGTATAACCGCATCTATCACTCACCCGTACGCATCGAGTACCGTCAGCAGGGCTTTGACGACTTCGACTACTTCGGCGAGCACTACTACAGCTTTGCTAACTTAGGAGGAGCGAAGGAGAAGCTGGCGCTGGCCTACGGCGTCAGGAAGCAGGGATGGCCAGAAGGCAAGCGCGACTCGATGGAGACCCACTACACCTTCGGATACCCCGTGTTCAACATCGACCGCAAGTATGGATTCACCATCTCGGCTACGGAGAAATACTATTATAACAACAATACGAAGAGCGACACCATCGACGTGGTTCACCTCGAGGGCGGCGTGGTGACCATCCACAACGGCATGGTCAGTGCCACCCACCGCGACACCGTGCACCTTGACAGCATAGGACAGGCCAACTATACGATAGAGGCCGCCCAGACACCTTATCTGCTGACGGGCGACGATGCCCTCAGTACGGTGAGCATGAGCTTGGAGATGGACGGCACGCACTACGAGGCCGAACCACTGAAGGCCTACGTGCTGAACGTGAAACCCAAGACTGGGGCACCCGAGATACTGAGCTTCTCGACACCGCAGTTGCTCGACATCCTGCGCGACCCGCCAGGAGGCTCGTCGAAGGCCACTATCTCAAAGGGCTCTACGATGAAGTATGCCTACACAATGGATATGTCGTGGCAGATGGGTGTCGACATCAACTTAGGTCTCGGTACCGGACTGAACACCTTTACCGGACTTGTGGCAGCCCCGATGGGTGCCGGTGGCGTAGGCGGTTTCAATAATGGTACTGCCAGCACCTACGGTACCACCATCGACCTGGTATGGTCGGGCAGCGGTCAACGTGCCTTCAGCTACACAATGACCTTCAACGAGGATGTCTCGACCAGTTCCGAAAAAGGAATGGTGGGTGCCGATGCCGACCTGTATATGGGTGTGGTAGACAATGTCGTGCTGAAGCCTGCCACCGCCATCCGTGCCATTCCTGACAGCACGTTCCGCCAGTCGGCTGCCATCTTGGAGTCAGGCCGCATGGTAGAGATAGCCCAAGGCAAGGATAACAACAACAAGACGCTGCACTTAGTGCGCGACGAGGTGGTGACCTACGGCATGAGCTTCGAGTCGAACTTCATCCACTCGCAGAAATACATCATTACCGAACTGCTGCCGTCGCTGGAGAAACAATGTCTGTCGATGATCTTCACCGGCACGAAGAAAGAGGCCCAGACACGCGCCGATTCCATCGGACGACCGGTCTACCTGTCGACGGTAACGAAGGACCACGAGGACTTCGGCTTTGCCCACGAGATGATTATGCCTAAGGGACAGTCGGCTACTAATGTCGTCGACTCGGTGAACTTCTATCACACCATCATGACGGAATGGATGAAGATGATAGGACGCAATGAGCAGGAGAAGTTGGAAGCTAAGGATTTGGTGAAGAACATCAGTATGGACGGCGGCGGTTCGCTGACCTACGGCGAGTCGTTCACCACCGACTATTCATACGTACAGTCTGATAAGAGTCCGTTCCAGGGTGCTTCGTTGAGTTTTTATGACGAAGGTGATGGCAGGAATACCGGCTATGCCATTCTGGCTGTTGCCGGACCTATCTTGTCCAAGTTGATAGGCAGTCTTGCCAATGGTTCACTTGGTAAAACGAAAGGCGACAAGATGGCCAATAGGACAGAAGTGAAGATTGATGCCGTTGGTGTTTCCTTCAAATTCGGACTGACGCCGGTGTTCAGCTACGACATTACGGCTAAGAACACCCAGCAGACTACCTATAGCCGTAAGGAGAGCTTCACCATCGGCATGGACAAGAAGAGCCATCTGGACTTCGATGTCTATCGTGTCAGCAATGCTTCCGACGGCCTTAGTGGTCGTGGCGTCAACGACGTATTCCTGAACAATGCGTTCTATACCCAGGCAGCCGCCAACAAGAAATACCTGGAGCGCGACCTCAAACTGAATAATTACGTGACACCGCACAGCTTCGTCTATCGTACCATTGCCGGTGCTACCCTCCGTCCGTATGAGGGCGAGCGCAAGACGCAGCTCTACAAGACGGGTACCGTGCTTGACGAGCGCACCAAGAAGGTTGAGAAACCGCAAATCAAGATGGATAAGCAGAGCATCAGCGGCGTGCCCTTCGGCGAGCCCGCCCGCTTCAAGCTCTATCTGACCAACGAGAGCGAACAGCCCGAGGCTGTCTATAACTACTTCGACCTGTATCAGGTGGATATGAAGAATCCCGACGGCGCCCGCCTGATGATTGACGGCATGCCGCTCACCGGCACCGCGCGCACCATTGAGGTACGCCCGGGCCAGGTGACGGAGAAGACACTGGAGGTCTATGCCGGCGAGAAGTTCGACTATGAGGGGCTGACCATCGGTCTTATCTCGCAGGGCGACGTGAACGTCTATCATGAGGTGGCCTTCGACGTACACTTCCTGCAGACGGCAGGCTCGGTGGCCATCTCGTCGCCAGGCGACAAGTGGATCATGAACTGCGATGCGCCCACCGACGGCAAGAAAGGCTGGTATCTGCCCGTGGTCATCAGCGGCTTCGACAAGAACCAGAAGAACTTCGACCACATCGAGTTCCAGTATAAGGAGACTACCCGTGGCGATGACTACTGGACCAACCTCTGTGGCTACTATGCCGACTCTACCATCTACCGCGCTGCTACCGGCACGAAGGAGATGATACCTGAGAACGGCAACATCCAGGCCCGCTTCTTCGGCGAGGGCACGGTGATGGAGAAGGGCTACGACCTGCGCGCCGTGCTGTTCTGCAGGAACGGCAATGCGTTCCTCACCAACGAGTCGAAGGTGCTCAGCGGCATCAAGGACACGCGCCGCCCGCAACTCTTCGGCACGCCGGAGCCCAAGACCGGCGTGCTCGGTCCGGGCGAGAACATCATCTTCGACTTCTCGGAGGACATCGAGTACAACTATCTGCAGGGCACTACCAACTTCGAGGTGGTGGGCGAGACCAACGAGACGGCCGTCCAGGAGGCTCCCTCGCTGCAGTTCGGCGGCAACGGCTATGCCCAGACGCAGTCTAACCGCAACTTCGCCAATAAGAACGTCACCGTCGAGGTGATGATCAAGACTGAGGAGGACGGGCGCGACATGCCCATCTTCAGCCACGGCACCGAGGGCAAGCACCTGCAGCTGTGGCTCACCAAGCAGCGTCACCTCAGGGCCGTCGTCGACGGACGAACGGTGGAGAGCGACAGCGTGCTGAGCGATGTCGGATTCCAGCGCGTGGCACTGGTACTCGACAACGACAACCAGCGACTGATGCTCTATGGCAAGCAGCAGATGGCCCGCATGGACAGCGTGACGTACAGCGGCACGGGCCCCCTGACCTTCGGCACGGCCACCGACACGGACAGCGGCCAGGACCACTACTTCACGGGACGCATGCTGCAGGGCCGACTGTGGTACCGCACGTTCGACCTAGCCGGACTGAACCGCTACGCCGAACGCCTGCTGACGGGCTACGAGATGGGACTCGTCGACTACTACCCCATGAACGACGGCCGCGGCGAGTATGCCGCCGACCTGGCTCAGGGTGACCATCTGATGTTTACCGGTGCCTCCTGGGCACAGCCTGAAGGCATGTCGCTGCGCATCGACAACAGCGATGCCGCCGCCAGCACGGACCAGAACATGACCATCAGTTCCACTGACGACTGGAATACCTTCTGCACCATGGTGAGTGATGCCAATGGACAGTATAACGTCAATGCAGAGCTGCTGGCCGACATCACCGTGACGAATATGGTTGAGACAAACTTCAGAGGCACGTTCGAGGGCAATGGCCATACGCTGACCGTCAATATCAACAAGAATGATCTGTTCGTTGCTCCTTTCCGCTACGTTGACAATGCCATCATCCGCAACCTGCACACGGCAGGTAGTGTCACCACCAATAAAAAGTATGCTGCCGGACTGGTGTCACACGTGAACGTCAACGGCCACCTGCTCATCGAGGGGTGCCACGTGTCGGTAGATGTCAGCAGCAGCATCAATGGCGATGCCACTAACGGCGGTATCGTGGGCATCCTGCGCGAGGGGGCATCGGTCGTCTTCCGCAACTGTGTCTTCGACGGCACCTTCGAGGGAGCCTCCTGTCACAGCAACGGCGGCTTCATAGGAAGCATCCATGCCGACGGCGAGGCCATCATTCAGAACAGTCTCTTCGCACCGAAAGACATCAAGACGCTGCTGACCAACTGCGACACCTGGGCACGGCACGGAAGCGGCGGCAAACTGACCCTCACTAACAGCTACTGCACCAGAGAGTATAACGGAAATGCTGGCAACGCAGCCACGAAGACTGCTGAAGAGCTTGTCACGGCATTGGGCGACGGCTGGACAATAGACGGCAATGGCAACGTAGTGCCCCGCGTCAATACGAGCAAGGCATCCACCGCGTCACAACTGAGGGGACTGCAGCTGCGCACCGACCTCTTCCAGCGCGACGACGAGCAGGACTACACGCTGATGTTCTGGTTTAAGACGCCCAATGAGAACGGCACACTGATGGCCAACGGCTCTGGCAAGGCCACCGACGAGGGCGCACGTAACAAGTTCTTCATCGGCTTCGAGGGCCAAACGCTGAAGTACCGCACCAACGGCCGCGAGTTCGCACTGGGCGATGACCTGTGCGATGACGGCTGGCACCACTATGCCATGACCGTCAACCGCGCCCGCAACGTGGCCACCATCTTCATCGACAACGAGGTGAAAGCACAGCTGACCACCGACTCGCTCGGCGGCATGATGGGCACGCGCTTCTTCTTAGGCAACACGGTGTGGCAGAACAGCGGCGACCCCGTGGTACACCAGGGCAACGCCTACACCGGCCACATCGACGGACTGATGCTCTTCGAGCAGGCACTGCCCACGACGCTCATCCGCCGCTACTCCACTAAGTCGCCGGGCGGCGAGGAGCGCGGACTGATAGCCCACATGCCCTTCGACCACCAAGTGCGACAGAAGAGCGGCGAGCTGGCCCTGCAGCCCTCGGCGCTGAGCACCCGTGTGAAGTTCGATAACGACGGCAACGATACCGGCAAGCGCGACAGCGTGTTCGTCGACCCGACAGACAGCATCCTGGCACGCATCGACCGCACGATGGGCGCACCCGTGCAGCCCTACGAGCACCTGCGCAACCTGAAATTCAGCTACGTGGGTCGTAACAACCAGCTGCTGGTGAACATCGACGAGCAGGACAGCCGCATCAACAAGCAGAACGTCTATGTGACGCTCTACGACATTCCCGACAAGAACGGTAACTTCATGGCCTCGCCGGCCACGGAGAGCTTCTACGTCAACCGCAACCCGCTGACGTGGATGTCGCTGGGCAAGAACCGCGTCGTCACCATCAAGGAAGGTCAGGGACTGACCCTTCTCGGCATCATCGAGAACAACGGCGGCAAGGCGCACACCTACACCATCGAGAACCTGCCCAGCTGGATCACCGTCGACAAGACGAGCGACATCGTTGACGCGCAGACTACGGACGAGGTGGACTTCACCATCAGCAAGGACCTGGCCGTGGGCACGTATGACCAGATGATCTACCTCGTCGATGAGGACGGCATGTCGGATGCCTACTACCTGGAACTGACCGTAGAGGGTGCAGCACCCGACTGGACGGTAGCACCGGAGATGAAGCGCTACTCGATGAACATCGTGGCACAAGTGTTTGTGAACAACGACCTCGTCACCGACTCGCACGACATAGTAGGTGCCTTCGACGGCACGGGACGCTGCATGGGCGTGAACAACATCGAGTACGACCCGGCAACAGGCCGCAGCATGCTCTTCATGACCGTCTACGACAGCACGACGGTGGCCACGCAGCTCACCTTCCGACTCTGGCACTACGCCACGGGCAAGACCATGAAGCTGACGCCGACGGAGTTCATCAACTTCGGCGACCAGGCCATCGTGGGCACCGTGGACAAGCCCGTGAGCTTGTATGCCGAAGAAGAGTACCTGCAGAAGCTCGACCTGGCACAAGGCTGGAACTGGGTGTCGTTCAACGTCTATAACCAGGCCTTCGCGAGCGTGGAGAGCATCCTGAGCCGCTTCCCGTGGCAGGAGGGCGACATCCTGACGGAGGACTCGGAAGACCTGACGCTGACCTACCGCAATGGTCAGTGGATGAGCAACAGCAATACGGACATCAGCCGCATCAAGCTGTCGCAGCAGTACAGCTACCGCGTGAAGGTGCAGCAGGCCCAGCAGATAGAGATCTGGGGCAGTGCCTACAAGCGCACCAAGGAGCGTACCATGACGGTGAAGCCCGGCTGGAACAGCATCGGCTACACGCCGCTGGTGAACCTGCCCGTTAAGACAGCTCTGACAGACTACTTCGACGAGGCCATGCCCGGCGACGTGGTGAAGAACCAGCATACGTTCGCCATGTTCACCGCCGACGGCAAGGGTGGCGGCGAATGGCTCGGCACTCTGAAGTACATGAAGCCGGGCGAGGGCTACATGCTGCACCGCCAGGGAACCACCGAGGCACAGTTCTGCTATCCGTACTATGAGCCGGGAACGACATTCATCGAGAACAGCGTGAACGCGGCTCCGCAGCTAGGCAGCAACTTCAGCACGACGATGAGCGTCGTGGCCGAGGCCGTGGGCGTTGACGTCGAGGAGGGCGACCGACTGGTGGCATACGCCGGAGGCGAAGTGGTAGGAAGTGTAGAGTGTAGAGTGCAGAGTGTAGAGTTTGCTACCGCTGCTGGTACTCCACTCTTCTTCCTCAGCATCGAGGGCGACGTGGAGGCTCCGCTGTCGTTTGCCATCGAGCGTGGCGACAATCTGATTGCCGTCACGGGCGAGGTGATGAAGTATGAGCCTGACGGCATCAGCGGCTCGCCCGAGATGCCCACGCAGATCAGCTTCGTCACGGCCGACCAGCTGCCTCAGCACGGCTGGTACACCGTGCAGGGCATCAAGCTGCCGAAGGCTCCGACACAGAGCGGTGTATATATTTATAATGGAAAGAAACAGGTAATCAAATAAACCGTCATAACGTCATAACGTCATAACGAAATAACGTCAAAACGACACAACAATGAAGGAAATAAAGATTATAATGCTGACGGCAGTGCTCACGATGGCGTGGGCCTGCTCGTCAGACTCCGACGACACACCGGCCAAATACACTTTCGAGCAGGCCGCAATGCCGATGTGGAGCGTGGACCTGACGGGCAGCGATAATGCTCCGGCATGGACGGCACCGGACCCGTCGCTCTTCGAGAGCTCGATGTTCATCATGGTGAAGCTGCAGGACGAACTGGCGGCCTACTCCACCGACGGCGACCTGATGGCGGTGTTCATCGGCGACGAGTGCCGCACGGTGCCGGCCATCCGCAATGTCGACAAGGCTGGAGGCGTGTACTTCGTACTGAAAATCCGTGGCAACAGCACCGAGCGCGACGTCAACTTCGCCCTGCGCTACTACTGTGCACAACTGCGCCGGGTGTTCACCCTGCAAGGCACGGAGAAGTTTGCCACCGAGCGTACCTACGGCTTCGACGAGGACTTCGTGCCGCCACTGCTGCTGGGCTGCACGAAGTACCCCGTGCAGCAGACGCTGACGGTACAATTGCCGTCCACTACGCCCTTCATCCCCGGCGAGAGCGACATCGTGGCGGTATTCGCCGGCAGCGAGTGCCGTGGCGTGGGCGTCGCTGGCCAGCCGTTCACCGTCTTCCGCACAACGGACGGCGAGACGCTGGACGTGCGCTACTACAGCGCGAAACAGGCAGGCGTCTATACGCTGAAGCAGAAGGTGGGACAGGAGGCGACGATTGTACTCACATTCTGATGTCATCACGAAATAACGAAATAACGAATTTAACGATGAAAAGAAACATGCGAAAATGGATGATGGCCGCCATCCTGACAAGCTGCGGCACCATGGCACTGACAGGCTGTAAGCACGACCTGGACAACTACACGAAGAAACCCTACACCGTGACGGACCAGGAACGCATGAGCCATGCCGAGAAGACCTTAGGCATCAGCATCGACCAGCAACAGGACTGGACGCTGACCAACGACAATAGCGTGAGCATTTCGGCTGATGCCGACATGGACAACATCGTCCGGGTGGCAGTGCTGGACGCTGACCCCTATGCTGGCGAGAACCACTGTCTGGCAGTGGCCACGGTAAGCAACGGCGGTCAGGCAACGCTGGCATTCCAGGCCCCGAAGTCGGCTGAGGTGCTTTATGCCGCCTGCTTCACGAAGGACGGCGACTGCATAGCCCGTCCGTTCGTGCCGGGCGTGGACGGGCAGGTATCGTTTGCTATCAGAAGGGTGTCGAGAAAGGCTGCGCTCGTACGCAGGGCAGGCTCGACGACCATCGATGCACAGACGGACTACTACTACATGAAGGACTTCCCGTCATTCCTGAGCGGACTGAAGAAGGCGCTGCCGAAGGGCGCCAACAACAAGGAGGTAATGGCCCAGCACAACTATACCAACTCGGTGTCGGTGCGCCAGAACCCTAACAACACGTACGACCTGCCCCTGGTGTTCATAGGCGGTGAGGGCTCTGCCAGCGACAACCTGAGCTACACGTGGTATCCCGCCCAGCCGACGGCCAACGCCGAGGAGTTCATCATCAAGGACAGCTATCCCAGCGGATGGGGGAACTTCGAGTACGACAAGGTGACAAAGGAGTACGAACTGGAGGGACACCAGCTGTACTGCCGCAACTCGGACGGCACGCTAAGCAATGAATTCTCGGTGGGCGACGGACTGGCTTTCCGCATGGCCAAGGACGAGGACGTGCAGCTGGACGATGCCGACGACCGCGTAAAGGTGATACAGTATAACCACTACGTCGTCGTGGTCTGCGAGGACGGCTTCAACTGGGACTACAACGACCGCATGTACTGGATGCCCAGCTGTCAGGACCGCCTGGAGCAGATTACCCGTCCGGAAACCCCTGAGCAGCTGGTATGGACGTACGCCTGGGAGGATCAGGACTTCGGCGACTACGACATGAACGACTGCGTAATCGAGGTGAGGGAGCACGACGGCGACCCCACGAAGATAGACATCACGCTGCTAGCCCTCGGTGCTACGCGCGAGCTGTGGCTGGGCTTCGAGAACAAGAACGCCAAGTCGTATGCCGACTATCAGCCCATCTGGAACGAGGAATTGCACGAGGTGATGGGCGTGAAGCCCGGCACGATGGTCAACACGGGACTGGCAACGGCTGCACCCGTCACCATCACCGTCAGCAAGCCGGCAGGCTTCAACTTCCAGACATGCTCGTTCATCCTCGGCTGCAAGCACGAAGGCAACATGGTCGGCGTCTACGACAATGACTACTACGCCATCAGCATAGCCGCCAAGGGCCAGGACCCGCACGGCATAGCCATTCCCGCCAAGTGGCAGTGGCCCACGGAGCGCACATGTATCAAGAATGCCTACACGGCGTTTAACACCTGGGCCAGCGACCGTACGCAGGCTCAGGACTGGTACAAACATCCTACTGAGGGCAAGGTGGTGAAGGACTAAGCCCTGATTCAGTCGAGGATGCGGATTCTCAGCTGGTGTCGCTTAGACTTATCGATAGTGTATTTCTTCAAGACGCCAGGACCGCACGAACTATTGCCAAGACCCATGACTGCGCAGTCGATGCTAAGGAAGGTTTTTCCTTCGTCCTGCAACTCGTAGTCGTGGGTCTTGCTGGCTATGTACTGAGCTGTGTAGGGTAACGCAGAAAACGAGAAAGGAGCGTCGATGGCCTCGATGCGGATGACCTTACCCTTCTTGGTCTTCAGCTCGACATAGGTACAGTCCTCATGGTTGCCTGAATCTTGTGGACGCGGGTAGTGGACATACTGCTGACTAACTGTTGACTTCCACAGACCTATGGGGCACGACACCTTGCGGTCAGGATAGTTGTCCCAAGGACCACGGCCATACCACGTCAGCTGTTCGTAGTCGCGAGGCAGTTCCATCAGAATGCCCAGACGGGGAATGTCGGGCAGGCCGTCAGGAATGGTAAACGTAAAGGTAAATTCGTTGCCATTTTGTTCGGTGGCCATGGGAATGGTCAGTGTGTCCAAGCCACAGCGTGTCCAATCCTTAGCCAACCAATTACCAAAGCTCTTGTCGTTATCGGTTGGGGCACGGAAAACCTGCGGTTTGATGTTAGATGTAAGATGGATGATGTAAGAGGCAGGAGCCTTTGATTTCGATGCCATGGGCTTGGCAGCCTTGGTCTCAGGATACTTGTCGGCTACGGCCTGCTGGCTCATGCCACCATACACGGCCTGCACTTCATAATATTTGGGCGTCAGCGTGCGGTCGCTCATCACGATGCCGTTCAGGCAGAAGGCGTTCAAGTTGGGCTTGTCGCCAAAATCGCCGCCATATAAGAAATGAGAGTGTAGAGTGTAGAGTGTAGAGTTTGCTACCGCTGTAGTTGTAGCATTTCCTTTATTAGCGGTAGCAAACTCTACATTCCCCGTTCTACACTCTGCACTAATGCCCTGGTCTACCCAATCCCAGATGAAGCCGCCCAGCATACGCGGATGTGAATTGATTTCGTCCCAATATTCTTTAAAGTTGCCAAGCGCATTACCCATACAGTGGGCATATTCGCTGGTCAGCACCGGACGCGGACCACCATCGGAACCGACCCAAGTACAATGATCGCCTGTCTGGTTGGCAATCTCCAACAGTCGTTCCCAACGGGCATTTTCAGCGCGCTCCTGATCTGAGCCTTCAGGAATGCCTGGATTCAGGTATTCCTGCATGACACGCGGATAAAAACGTGAGATGACATCAACATACGAGGGATCAGGTTGTCCCTGAGCACCCTCGTAATGTACGGGACGTGTGGGGTCGAACTCATGGAGCCACGCTGACATCGCTGCCTGGTTGGGACCATAGCCGCTCTCGTTACCCAGACTCCAGAAGATGACTGAAGGATGGTTCTTGTCGCGCTCAGCCATACGAATAGCCCTGTCCAAGAAGGCGTCTGCCCAGTCGGGGGTAGAAGCCAACGTGCCACGCAGACCATGTGTCTCGCAGTCAGCCTCATCCATCACATACATACCCATCGAGTCACACAGTTCATACCACCGTGGACAGTTGGGATAATGGGCCAGACGCACAGCATTGATATGGGCCGCTTTCATCAGTCTCAGGTCTTGCAGCATCAACTCCTCCGTCATTACACGAGCCTTGTATGGGTCGTGCTCATGACGGTTCACACCACGAATTTTGATAGGTGTTCCGTTGATGAGCAACTGACCACCACGGATGTTGATCTGACGGAAGCCTACCTGCAGTGAAGTTTGTTCGATGTTACGGCCAGCAGCATCCTGCAGTTGCAGCTTCAGTGTATAGAGGTTGGGGGCTTCGGAACTCCATAGACGAGGGTTGGCCATTCTGATGGTCATGCGATTGAACTTACGATAGCCACGCTGGGGAAACCATTCGTTCATACGAGCGGCCTTGTGGGCGAGGTCGAGGACTTCATCGACAGGGACGGTATCGCCCCCAACAGCTGTGCTACCGTCAAGAAGGGTTGCCACAAGGCGGTAGCCCTCGCCAGTCTCACCGTTATAGACGGAGAGCTGTGGGTTGACAGCCAGTGTCCAACCATCCTTTTCCTGCGTGGTACGGACGGCCACATCGCGCAGACGGACATCGGGGGTGTGGTAGAGCAGCACGTCGCGGTGGATGCCCCCAAAACGCCAGAAGTCCTGGTCTTCAAGATACGAACCGTCACTGTATTTGTAAACCTCGACGGCAATTTGGTTCTCTCCGCCTTTGAGGTATGAGGTGACGTTAAACTCGGAGGGTTCCATAGAGCCCTGACTATACCCCACCCTCTTGCCGTTAATCCATACATAGAAGGCCGACATGACGCCCTCGAAACGCAGGAGCGTCTGTCCACTCTGCCAGGCGGCAGGCAGCAGAAACGTCCGCTTGTATTGTCCTGTGGGATTGCGCTCGACATAGGTCGTCCACTCCTTTTTGGGCTCACGGGTCACGTAAGGTGGGTCTATCTTGAACGGATAGCCAGCAGAAACATAAATAGGTGTGCCATAGCCGTTGACCTCCCAGTTGGCAGGAACGGCCAACGTCTTCCAACTGCTGACATCATAGTCAGTACGATAGAAGTCCTTTATTAGCTCATCAGGCGTTTTCGTCCAACGGAAATGCCAATCACCATTCAACGACAAGGTACGGTCGCCCTTGCTAACCCCGTATGGAATATAATAGGCACGAGCCGGCTCACGATTGATTTGCAGCACGTGATTGTCCTCCCAGTCGTGATGAACCTGTGCTGACAAAGGTAAAAAAGTAAAAAAGTAAAAAGGTAAAAAAGCTATTACTTTTCTCATTGTATCTCGAGTTCTTTAAATTCAATGCGTGCCACACTCCTACCTTCAGGTGGGAGAACGTCTTGAGTCTCTATCTTGACTGTATAGGTACCTGCATTAATCTGGGTGCCTGTAGTTGTCGACAGCATCTTAAACTTGTTAGGTGTCGTGGGGAATGTGATGTCACGGTCCACAAGTACCGTGCGTTTCGAGTCCGTAATGGTCATACGTGCCTTGATGGGAGCACCACTTGTATTCTTATAACGGAAGCGAAGGGCATACTCTTGACCCAAGCCAGGCTTGATGACGAAGGTATTGTTTTGTTTGGCCATTGGCTGATAAACGGAAGCTGGACGGACCTCAGTATCCAGTGGCAGCTCTTCCTTAGGCAACTTGGCAATGGTGTCTGTGTCGAAAGCGCGCCACAAAAGTGGAGAGTGGAGGGTGGAGAGTGGAGAGTTTGCTTCCGCTGTAGAGATAGCTATGCCGCAAATGACGGCCTGGCCAGCTTTAACCTCAGGGAAGGAGATGTGAAGATGCCCATTCTTAGCCTTGGCATATACGACACGCTTCAGGGAACCAAGATAGCCTGCCTCTGCCCATGGGTCAAGGTCGTCAACGACTGTTTCGCCATTGATGGCCACGTCGAATATACGAATACCTTCATAGTCATCTTTTTCACCACCGTATTTACCATGCCAAGGCTCGACAAAATAGAGTTCTACACGATAGTCACCATCAGCGACAGGGAAGTCGTACCATAGGCGATGACGGCCAAAGCGGAAGAACTGGAACAGTTCGTCGCTCTTGGTGCCACGAATGTCTTCTTGGATATGCCGCTGCGAGGCTTGGTAGGGATGGACGCCTTCAAAGTCCTGTCCCCAAGAATGGCTGTAAAGGGTGTCGTCAGCCTGCCATAGCTGTCCGAACTCATCCGTAAAGGCATCGCCACCACAATTGATGCGGTAGATATAATGATAGTCCTTGGCACCCTTGACAAGGTCGCAATTCCTGTCGGCAGCAGTAGGAAGGTTAGAGTGAAGAGTGAAGAGTGAAGAGTGAAGAATCGGTAAAGCATAGCGCTGGCGATACATGTAGTAGGCTGGCGTAGGCTCTTCCCAAATGGTGGTGAGTCCTTTGTAGTTGATGGGGCCTATCTTGTCGATGCGGCGCAAGGCACCGTCAGGCTGAGTACGTCCAGGGTTGTCGTGCGATGCAAAGAGCCACTGAAAATGTCCGCAGACACTGTCTTTGACGCTCTCTGCCAGACGCGCCTTTGTCTGCAAGAGCTTTGTAAACGACTCCTCGCTATATTTCGCATCGCCATGCAGGTCGATGGTACGCCAAGCCCCGTATTCACCATTCAGCAGTTGGTCAGGGCGTTTTAGTTCGTTATCATAGTTTTCTGCACTGCCACCATAAGTACCACTCCAGTTCTGGATAACATTCCAGTCTGTGCCCTCGCCGCCATTGCAGGTCGTAATAAGACGCTGGTCGCTGCAGGTTGGGTCGAGACTGCGGATGATACCGCTACATTCTTCGGCAAAGTCCTTGGGTAGAACACTCTCGTTTTGCAATCCCCAAAGAATGACGGAGGGTGAATTGCGACGCTCCTTAATCCAGCGTACCAGCAGTCGCTTGAAGTTCTCACGGAACTGTGGGGTATCGTACCAAATATGTGCTGAGAACTGGCTCCAGAAAAGCATGCCTTGTTCGTCGAGCAACTGCTGGTAGAGCAGATTATGTGGCTGGTGGGCCTCACGGAAGGCATTGAAGCCAGCATGACGTATTTGCTTGACCCTACTCCGAATTTGTTCAGGCGTAAAGGCATGACTATGACCCAAAATATGCTCGTATTCGCAAGTACCATTTATAAAGACAGGCTGTCCGTTGAGGAAGAATTGCCGTCCCCATTTGATATGACGAATGCCAAACGGCGTACGTACCTCATCAGTGGTTTTCCCATTACGCTTAATCATCGTCGTGAGGTTATAGAGATAGGGATCGTCAAGACTCCAGCGACGGGCGTTCTCTATCTTCTCAGCATGACGCAGCACAAGGGTTTCCCCTGGCTTGATGGTCGTTTGTTCTGCATGACGGAACACCTGTTTACCTGAAGCCAGCGTGAACTTATTCACCAATTCTATCTGTTGGGGCTGCTGAGTGTAGTTCTTGACCTCCGTTTCCATGAAGATAGAGTCACAGGCGGCATTGTTCCAAATATGCACACCAAAAGGTTCGATACGGACCGCATCGGTCTCAATGAGCGACACAGGACGGAAGATGCCAAAGGGCTGACTGCCTTCGCTGAAGCCGTATTCTGATGAACAACCGCCACACACCCAGGGTGACTCCGTCTGCATGGCTGGATGGTCAACCACCACGTGCAGTGTATTCTTACCAGTATTCAGTGCCTCAGTAACGTCGAGCGTAAAGACCGTACGACCTATCAGTTCCTTGGGATATTGTGTGTCGTTAAGGGTGATAGTGGCGTATGTGCCCACGCCCTCAAACTGCAGGAAATACCGCTTGCCTTCTTGCGGCTGAGCAATGAAGGTCTTTTGGTAAACAGCACTGCCATGCAGGTTACCATGACGCAGTTGGCGATAGCCATAATAGTCGTCGAAGTTATGGGGGAGGTTAACGCGCGCAACGGAATCGTGAGCCAACGGACAGACAGCTGTCCAGTCGTCGTTAAGGCTGATGATGGTACGACGTCCTTGACGCTCAGGTTCTGGGAAATGCACAGCACTACGCCCCAGCGGTACACTGGTAGCTACAGCAATGCCTCGCTGCTGGTCGTTGTTCACAGCGCAATAGAAGTGATACACTACACCGTCATGCTTCACCACATAGCTCTTATGGGCAAACATCTCGTCGTATGACTTGGTAGGCTTGATAAGGTCTTCACCCTCCCAACACTGCCAATGAACGAGGTCGCGACTGACGGCAAAGGTATTGAAGGCATTGTACTGACGCGACGGGTCGTAGGCCTTGAAATAGAACATGACATAAAGATCGCCCATCTTGGCAATCTGTGCGTCACCAGTGATGATGCCTCCCACCTCATTGGCAAAGACGGGATTGCCGTCGTAGCGCTTCCACTTTTTCAAGTCGTTCGACAAGGCAATGCCGATGCGCTCTGCCTTGAGGTCGTTGGCGGGATTGACACCCCCAGCGTTGTAGAACATGATGAAGCGGTACTTCTTCAGTTCCTTGGGCAAACCACTCCCCTCGCCCTTTCTCCCACCTGAAGGTAGGAGTGTGGCACGCAATGGAGAGGGGCTGGGGGTGAGACTGTAGATAGTGCTCTTATACTGCACCAACTTCTCCCACCACTGAACATCCTTGTCATTGATGGAGAGTAAAGGTTTGTCGCCCGACTGCCATTCGTGGGCTTGGGTGAGGTCGTTCTGCGTCCACGCCATACCGATATTCAATGGCTCACGTACAGCCTCATAGCCCGTGCCATGCCCACCGATATACGTCATCCAATAATTTTTCTTGTATTTCGAAATACCGTAGTCACCATCCCATGTCCAATCAATCAGCGCAGGGAATCCGCCTCGTTGGTTCATGTCCCAGCCATCGTCCTTATACGATAGGATGCGCCCCAGCGTGGTCCAATGCAACAAGTCGTCAGACGAAGACAGCCACGTCTCGTAGCCACGTCCGTCAGTACCATCCTTGCCGTTATAGACCACATAGGTCATATACCATTTGCCATCGTGTTGAAATACGGTGGGACAGTCTATCTTGTGGTAATTGTCGGTGGGAGCCACGACAAGGCCGTATTTATAGGGTGTGCGCACCTCATCAAAGATGCGCTGCATGGTACCCTGCGGGATGATGTCGGCGGCAAAACTGCTGACAACAGTCAGGAGCATTATGAGTGCGATAACCAATTTTTCACTTTTCATGTTTCACTATTCACTATTCACTATTCACTATTCACTTGACAAACAGCCAGTCAACCTCAGTGGAAGGTCCATTGAGGGCGCAATCACGTGGTTTGATATCACTTTGGGTGAAGCCAGCAACCATCAGGATGCCCTTAGGCAGACGAATGGTGTTACGGCCCGCAGGCAGAGCATACTGGTGGATGTTTACTTTCGGCAACTGTACGATGCTGATGGCATTGGTCAATATCGGTTCCGCCTGTCCATATTCATTGCCCGTCGCATCAATCTCCAATTTAGGAGCCTTAGCAAATTTGCTATCATCGTCTTTGAAGAGACCGACAAGGAGTTTTACGGGCTTGTTGCTTTCATACTCAATGGTAGTACCGACAATGCGGGTTGTATCGCGATTCAGTACGAGTGCCTGCAGCCCTGCCAATTCGGGAGCAACGGAATCGACAGGCGTATCAGGACGGTTTTCAAAGAGAATGGCTCCTTTTTTAAGAGGTGAGAGGAGAGAGGTGAGAGGTGAGAGGATGGTGACCTTGGCGGGTTTGGCGGGCTGTATCGTGACATCCTTATGCACCACAGGATGCTTTATCTTCCCGATGTTCTCCTTGAAGGCATCCAGTTCAGCCTGATAGACCACTGCCAGTTCACGCCATGTCTTCATCTTTCCACCGTCACCACCCACTGGGATGCGTCGCTGAGCCGTCTGCATCGAGTTGGCATAGAGGTAGGTTGCGTCTGTCAAATCACACAAGGCTCGCCAGTGCTCCATGCTTTTCTCCAGCAAAGACACAGCGGCATCAAGGTACTTCACGTCCTTTGTCCACTTGTAGCGCAGCACCTGCTCAGCAGCCTTCACCTTCCAATGAAACGCCAAAGCAAACTTGTTATAGCAACAAATATCATTCCATACACGACGGAACTCATCAGCATGCTGTGTGGGTGTTACCTTCATGGCTAACGTCATCTCCTGCACGGCATTTCTTCCGTGACGGACACATTGGTCTACAATATCCAGTGGCAACTCGCCAACATGGGGTTGGCCGTTGTATTCTTTCTCAACATATTCGATGAGCTTCTCGCCTTGTGGTCCACAACTCTCGTAAAATCCTGGATAAATGGTAAATTTATAGGGATTGACAAGTTGTGCCATTGTCATACCCAAAAGTAAGGTCTGACGATTACCTTCAGTAATACCAAAGCGGCGCAGAAGTTTGGGAGCTATTTCACCAGCCTCGTCGTATGCGGTCAACAAATGACTGGCAGCCTCCTCGCTAATGCCGTAGTAATCTGACAACAGCTGTTTCCAGTAAGTTTCATCATCATGACGCTGGTCATTCCATGCATAGCGCCCCCACGCCTTATACCACATCCAGTCACGGTCCAACTGCTTCAGACGCTTTCCATTGGGAAGTTTGTCTGCGGTATAGGGCCAGTCCCAATACGATGCCTGTGGATAGAGGTGCAGTCCCTTCGAGTGATGCACACGATGCATAGCCTGAACGGTCTTCTGGATAAAGGCTGGCGACGACCAGCGCCAAGGTTCCAGATTAGCCAGTATATGGACGTTGTCGATATGCACAGGAGCAGCCTCAGCCAACTGCTGATGCGTCTCACCCCAAGGTCCGCCAGGCTCGTATGTCGTCAGACTTTCACCTGTGTATTTCGACATGGTATAGATGTTGGAATAGAGGGGCAAGCTCTCCTTCAGCACCCGTGGTCCGTCAGTATCGTGCGAACGCAGCACAATGGGCGGCAAGGCTTCTCTCCCGTCTTTGAGGGAATGGGTCTTCAGTCCGTCCTTAATACCTGGAATAATGGTTTCCTTCATCCATGTTACGTCATCATCAATAGTAGCCATTGCCTCGCCCAAGCATACCAGCAAACCCACATTGGGATATTTCTCGATAAAGGCGGCTATCGACTTGCGCGTATAGTCACTAATCAAGGGGGTAATAGGGCGATGGCGGTCTTGCGTCTTCAGTCCGTAATGGTCGGCAAAGGGCTTACTCAGTATGATATTATAAAACATCTGAATGACCCAGATGCCACGACGATCAGCCTCATGGGTCAGGAACGAGAATATTTCCTCGTTCTTCTTAAATGTCTCCTCGTCAACTTCCAACGCAAAAGGATAGTCCTTCAGTTTTACCAATGATGCAAAGGGATGACCATTCCAAAGGTACAGCGAATTGTACTTGTTCTCCACCATCATGTCAAGATACTTAATCCACTCCGCCTTATCGTAAAACCAGGGGAAGTTCTCTGGTGTGTATGGATATTCATAGACAGCATGACCGGGCAGATATACCGTCTTCTGCAGACCGATACACGTACCACGCATTACCATTTGCGGTGACTCACTGACAATGGGAGCGGCAAGCCCACTCTCCACGCGTCCGCGCTTGATTTCAGTATTGTGCCCCTTGATTTCAAGTCTGCCGTCACCAAGCCTTTCCATCAGTTCTACAGCTCCATAAATGACGCCGCTTGGATCGTTGCCTACCACGTTATAGCCGCTGCGGTCATGTAGCAGCATATAGCCCTCGGCAGTACCCTTATTCCGACAGGTCAGTGCAATGCGTGCCACACTCCTACCTTCAGGTGGGAGAATGCGCATATTTCCTTTCTGTGTCACAATCTCATAGCCCATGGCCGTGAGTTTCTTTGTGAGATATTCCTTAGCATACTGTTCACGCGCTGAGGCACCCTGCGCCACATCAATACGTACCTGTTGCGCCATAGCTGTGATGGCTAATAAGGCGAGAACTGCAACGACTGTAATTTTCTTCATTTTTATATTTTTTGTACCTTTCACATTCGGGGAATATTCATTGATTGCTCTCAGATGGTTATGGGACATATTAATCGTTGACTGCTTCAATGTAGAAACTGAACGGGCGGAAGCCGTCGTTGCAACTGATCATCGCACTCATCGGGTTTTTCATCCAGCCATCGAAGAAATTGCCTTCGCCTCTGGCCAGAGACTCCACGAACTCACGCATCGACGACCAGGCTGACGGGCACATTCCTTCGGGCTGCTTGCCGTCAACGGAGATCCATTGTTGGCCCTCCGTGACGTCGCAAGTATGCTCGATAGGGTTCTCATACTTCACCATCAGGTCGGGATAGACCGTCTGGCGTATGGCGGTGATGCGTACCTTCATTTACAGATTGTTGACGATTGTCTGAATCTTCTGCTTGGTCTCGTCGGTCTTCTGCTCGTCAATCTTGGCAGTCACGATGCCGGAGTCCTCAGCTTTCCAGTAGTTGCAGATGTCGTGATACTCTGCCGTTGCACCAGAGTAAACACCTGGTGAATAGGATGACATCAGCAATGCCATCTTCTTCACCTTGGCAGGAGCGTTGACACAGTACATGCGCTGGATGGGAGCCTGAATCTGGGCATTAAGCGTGAAGTAATAGATAGGTGCGGCCAGTACCAGCACTTCGGCCTCGGCCATCAGCGGGTAAATCTCCTGCATATCGTCCTTCTGGATGCAGGCACCGTTGCCTTTGTTGTGACAGTACTCGCAAGCCAGACAGCCTGCAATCTTCTTGCGCGACACGTTGACCAGTGTCACCTTGTGACCTGCTGCCTCGGCAGCGTTCTTGTACTCTTCCGCCATCCAAGCGGTGTTTCCGTTGGCTCTCGGAGAAGCCTGTAAAATCAGAATGTTCATAATCGTCTTGTATTTGTTTAGTAAGAATTTGAGGGCAAAGATAGTGAAAAATCTGCAAATAATAGCCAGACTTCAGTCTTTATGAACGGATTTTGCCTGATTTTTAGTAATTTTGCAGGAAATTTGACGGACAATGACCAAGAGACTGAAGATTATTGTGGCAGACATCACTACACTGGAGGTGGATGCCATCGTGAATGCTGCCAACAGGTCGCTGCTCGGCGGTGGAGGCGTGGACGGTGCTATCCATCGTGCCGCAGGTCCTGAACTCCTGGCAGAGTGCAGGACACTGAACGGATGCGAGACAGGTCAGAGCAAGATGACTAAAGGGTACAAACTGCCTGCCAAGTATGTCATACACACGGTCGGTCCCGTATGGTATGGCGGCAATAGGCATGAGCCAGAACTGCTTGCCTCATCTTATGACACGTCGTTGAGGATTGCCGAGGAGCATGACCTGAAAAGCATCGCCTTCTCCAATATCAGCACTGGGGTATATGGCTATCCCAAGCAGGAAGCCGCCCATGTCGCACTGAGCGTGATATTCAAACATTTGCAATCTGGTTTCCAAGGCGAAGTGACAGTGTGTTGTTTCTCAGAGGGGGACAAACGGATTTATGAGAACATATTGAAGGAATATAAGGACAAAAGTTTGGATATATGACAATTCACACAACATCTTTCAGGCATCTTGACATCGAAACGCTCTACGATATTCTGCAACTTCGCTCGGAGGTGTTTGTCGTAGAACAGAACTGCGTGTATCAAGACCTCGACGGCATCGACAAGAATGCCATGCACTCATGGATTGTTGAGGAAGGGAAGATGGTAGCATACGCCAGATTCTTCATGAAGAACGAACGCAGAAAAATCGTCCAGATAGGGCGCGTAGTCGTGGCAAAGGACAAGCGGCGGGGGCGGTATGCCTCCTTCCTGATGCGCAGCGTCATGGAAAATGCCGGGCGTTATTTCGGTGCCAGGCATCTCTATCTTGAATCTCAGACTTATGCCATTCCCTTCTATGAGCGTCTTGGTTTCAAGGTCTGCTCAGATGAGTTTCTGGAGGACGGTATTCCACATGTGAAGATGGAGCGCGATGTATGAAACAGGTTGAGATAGCAGAAAGGCAGGTCTGGGTACACCAGACAACGGAAAGGCCGGAATGGATAATCATCCAGCCCGTAGATGAGCATGACCTGCAGGGACTGGATGAAGAAATCTCATGGATTAGTAGTCATTCTACGGTATCATATTCCCTTGTTGCCTTCCGTATCAACGACTGGAATTCGGAACTGTCACCTTGGAAGGCACCTGCGGTGTTCGGTCGTGAGGATTTCGGGGATGGTGCGGCAAAGACATTGTGCTACATACTTGACGAACTGGTTCCGAGGTTCAAGGGCAACCGCTATTGTCTTGGCGGCTATTCCCTTGCAGGGCTGTTTGCACTGTGGAGCGGGTATCAGACGGACGTATTCTCGTCCATTGTTGGAGTTTCACCGTCAGTCTGGTTCCCCCAATGGATAGAATTTGCTGAAAGTCATCAGATGAAAGCCAACCGGGTATATCTGAGCCTT
>JAEEGK010006627.1_pt1 | contig 27818 bp, 14 predicted proteins | sample 8958771 | NCBI WGS metagenome assembly JAEEGK01 (sample SAMN16246547, study PRJNA631951) | gut metagenome | biome: gut microbiome; feature: rumen; material: SC-attached | host: Bos | place: Iran: Karaj | collected 2018-10 | reverse complement strand
TATTGTTGTTAATATTATCACTAAAATTATTATTATTATTTTTTTTAATATTACTTGTATTATTTTTTTCTGGGTTATTCTCTTTATTTTTAAATTCATTGTTTTTTTGTTCTAAAACATTAAGAATATTAGGTTTAAAAGTCCCTTTACCTCCAATTTTTTTATCAATGGGATTTTTAGTAATTTCTTTATCTTGAAGAGATACATTTTTTGATAAACTTCTTCTACTATTATTATTTGAATTTTTATCATCATTAGTACCTCTAAAATTCTTTTCATAATTATTTTTTGTAATATCTGAACTAGTATTATTTCTTTCTTTTTTATTTCCTTTATTTTTTTCATCTGAAATTTTATTCAAATTTTGATTTGAAATATTTTTTTTACCATTTAAATTTCTAACCATATCCTTTAATAAATTATCATCTGAAATATCATTATTATTTATTGTTATTGGTTCAATATGATCAAAATTTTGAGAAATTTTCTTTTTTTGTAAATCTTTAATTTTAGAGTTATTATCTTTTATATCATTATCTTTTTTATTTTTTGTTTTATTTATATTTTCTAATTTATTATTACTTTGATTTTTTTTTGAATTTTTTTCTAATAATTTCTCTTCTTCTTCTTCTTCTTTTTCTTTTTCTTTTTCATTTTTTTTTATAAATTTATTATTATTCCTTTCTGTTGATGAAATTTTTCTATTTAATTCTTTTTGTTCATTTGAAGATAATTTTTTTTTATTTTCATTTAAATTTTTTTCTTTTGAATTTATTGTATTGTTTTTTGATTTCAATTTATTTGTGTTATTTGAATCCTCATTATCAGATATTTCATTATCTTCATTATTTCTTTTATTTTTATCAAATTTCTTATTTTTATTATCATTAATTTCTTCTTCTGATTCATTTTCATTTTTATTTTCAAATATTTTTTCCTTTTTGTTTTTAGGATTTGTTTTATTGTTTTCTTCTATATCTTTTTTTATATTATTTTTCTTTTTTATATTATTATTTCTTATATCTTCTTCATCATTGTCTTCATCTTTTCCTAAATTTTTTCTTATTTTATTTTTATTGATATCTTCAATCTCTTCAATCTCATCATTATTATCATTAATTTTTTTTTCTGACTTTTTTCTGTTTTTTATATCATCATAATTATCATTATCTTCTCCTTTATTATTTTTTTCACTTAAAATTTTTTTCTTATTATTATTATTTAATTGATTATCATTTTCATCTTCTTCTTTTTTATTATCTTTTTTTTCTAAATTTTTTTTCTTTTTTTTTAATGTATTATTATTGTCATTATATTCTTCTTTTTCATTTTTTTTATTTAAATCTTTTTTCTTATTATTTTTTAATTTATTATCATTATTATCATAGTCTTCTTCCTCATTATTATAATTTTTTTTGTTTTTATTTTTTCCTTTTTCATTTTCATTATTTTCTTTTTCATTATTATTTTCATTTCTTTTACTTAAATTTTTATTCTTAATTTCATTTTCTAAATTATCATCTTTATTTTTATTTATATTTTTTTTTCTTAATGTACCATTCTCATTATTTTTTATTTTATAATTATCTTCATTATCTTCTTCTTTATTTTCATTATTATTTTTTCCTGTTATTTTTTTCTTGTTTTTATTATTGTCTTCATAATCTAAGTTATCTTCTTCATTAAAATTTTTATTTTTTTTCTCAATCTTTTTATTTTTTTCTTTTTCTTCTTCTTTATTAAACTTTTTTCCTGAATTTTTATTATTTTTATTGTTTTCAAAGTTTTGATTTTCTTCTACATTATCATTAATTTTTAAATTTTTCTTATTCTTATCATTTCTATTAATATTTTTATCATCATCTTCATTATCTTTTTTATTCTTATTTTGATTTTTAAAATCCTTTATATTTTTGTTTTTATTATTTTTTTCTATATTTTCATTATTTTCTTCATTATCATCATTATTTTTTATGTTTTTCTTATTTTTATTATTTTTTATATTTGAAGTTTCTTCATTTTCTCCTTCATATTGATTTTGTGTTTTTAATTTTTTATTATTTATTTTTCCCCCTTTATTATCATTATTACTTTCAGTTTCATTTATTTTTCCCCCTTTATTATCATTATTACTTTCAGTTTCATTTATTTTTTGCTTTGGTTTATTTTTATTTTCATTGTTTATTTCTTCATTATCTAAATTATTTTGATTATTAAATTTTAATTTTTTATTATTTTTTTTAGGGATTTCTGAATTTTCTTCATTTTGATTATTAGAACTTTTTAATGATCCTTTTTTCTTTTTTTGTTTAATTTGATTTTTATCTGATTCTTCATTATTTCTTTTTTCCTCATTCGATACTTTCATCATTCTTTTATTATTATTATTAATATTACCTTCATCTGATTCTTCATCACTTTCTTCATTATCTGAAAGTTTTAGTATTAATTTTTGTTTATTTTTATCTAATTCATCACTTTCTTCATAATTTTTATTTTTTCCTTGAGCACCACTTAATTTTTTATTTTTTTTATTTGATTGATTTTCTTCGTAATCATTTTCATTTAATAAATCTTTTTCTCCATTTTTAATTCTTTTTTCATTATTATTATCTTCATCATTATATAAATTATTATTTAAATTGTTATTATCTTTACTTCTTTTAATTCCTTTTTTTAATTTATCATTTGAATTAATATTTTCATCTGTAGTAATTTTATTATTTATTCCATTTTCAATTCTTTCTTTATTTAAACTATTTTGATTATTCATATTTTGTTTTCTTTCAGGAGATTCACCATCTAAATCTTTAATTCCTTTAATTTTCAAATTATTTATATTTCCATCTTTATTCACTAAATTATTTTTTGAATTTTCAATATTTAAATTATCTCCATTATTAATTTGCTCAGAGTTTCTTTTTAAATTACTTTTAAAATTACCACTCCTATAATTAGTATTTTTATTTTTTATTATTTCATTTTTTATTTCATTTGATTTTCGATCTAGTTCTTCTCTTAAAATTTTATTGTTTTCATTTAATTCTTTTTCTTTTTCAATTTCATTTTTAAATTTAACTAAAACGTTATTTCCTTTTTTTTCATCTTTATCAATATTATTATTAATATTGTTTAAATTATTAAATAATATTTCTTTATTTTTATTAGAATTATTTATATTTTCTTCAACATTATCCTGAACGTTTTTTCTTAATTTATCCATTTTTTCTTTAATTTTATTAATTTGTTCGTCATTATTCTTTATTATTCCATTTTCATAATTATTTCCATTATATACATGACCAGAAGAAAATCCTCTAAAATTTTTATCAAAAGAATTATAATTATTATTATTTTCATTAATTTCACTATTATTAATATTACCATATCTTCTATTATTATTATTTTGAGAATTATTTAATCCATGATATAAACTTGATTTTGAAGTTGAATTTGCTCTATTTTTTTCATCATCAAATAAATTTCTTTTTCCTCTATTTCTTTCATTAAAGTTTTCATTTATTGGAATATTTAATATATTACTTGTTAAATTAGATATATTATTATTGTTTAATATTTCACTTATTAATTCATTCTCTAAAAAATTGATTCCTTCATTATCTTCATAATCAATTTTAATTAATTCTATTCTCTTTTTTCCTGTTAAAAAAGCGTTTCCTGCAGCATTATAATATATTTTAGTTTTATTTACAAAATCATCTATTTTTCTATCTAATAAATTTCCAAGCATATTAGAAATTTTTGATATTTTACTCATTGAACTTAAATTATTTGTTATATTTGAATTTAATGAATTAACGCTTTCATATGTATGATAAAAATTATTGTTAGTGTTATTATTTGTTAATAAAAAATCATTTGAATCAGGATTAAATTTTCTCTTCAAAAATAATTTTTCTTCTGATTCTTCAAAATTTCTCAAAAGAGAATCTGAACATTTAATTTTAAAAAATATAAATTTAACATAATAAGGTTGATCTATCATTGATATTTTTGAATTTTGGTTAACTTCATATTCATTTTGAACATAATCAAATAAGTCTAAATCCCTATTTTTATAAGTATAATTTATAAATTCATATATTATTGAATTATTTTTTGATATTGCATAAAATGTTCTATCTATAAATTTAACTTTATCAATTAAAAAATTTCTCCTTTGCTTATCTTCAAATAAATTTATTTTAGTATTTTCTTGATTTTCACTATTTATTTTTACTTTATATAATCCTTGTAATTCAGTATAAATAAATAATTCTCCTTTTTGATTTATAAAAGTTAATAATTCTTCTCCACAGAAAATATCAGTAACTTTCTCATAAATCATATCGTCAAAATTAGAATTTTCATTATTTTTAAAATTCAAAAAAACAATATTTGAATTTTTTATAGTAGCATTATAAACATTGCTTTTGCTTTTATAATTAATTAATCCAAATTTAAACACAATTCCTTCATTAGTAATTCCAGCAGTATAAAATTTTCCACATTGAATTGAAGAAACATTAAAAGGAGAATTTAAAACAACTTTTTTAGGAATAAAACATACTTTATTAAAACTATCATAAATATTATTACTAACATTAAAATCATTTTCATTCCTCTTAATAGAATCTCCATTATCATTATCATTATTATTATTATTATTATTAATTTCTTTATTATTATTTAAACCACATTGTCCAAAGGAATCATCTCCCCAAGTATATAAATTTCCTTTATAATCAATTCCAGCTCCATGTGTTTCACTTAAAGAAATAAATTTAATTTTTAAAGAACTTAAATTTTTATTTAAAGTAGGAATTTTAACTTTAAATATATTATTTCCCAAAGCAAGAAGTCCTTTTTGTTCAATGTCATTACCCCAAGAATAAATTGAACCAGTTTCAGTTATTGCATGACAAACATCATTATTACAAAATATATATTTTATTTTTTTTAAACCAAAATTCGAAAAAGAAATTGGTAATGATGATAAATATTCAACATTATCATCATATAAATTTTGAGTTCGTGGTATCCATGCTATTAAATAATTTTCATATATTGCATAAGTATTATTTATTGAAAAGGAAAAAGATTTTAATGGAGCAAATTCTGTTAATGATAATTTTGTTAAGAAATGCTGATGAGATAATTTTTTGCAGGATGAATAAAATATAAACTATTTTATGTTATAAATAATTTTTCTTACATTCTTTTTCATTTTTTTTGGTTTTTTTTTATTAAATTATATTATTATTTTTTTTTGTTTATTTATTATATTATATTATATTTAATTATTAAAAATTTTTCGTTTTTATTGAATTTAAAATGAAAAATGGAAATTTAAAAAAAAGAAAATAATAGAGTAAAATTGTTTGTTATATTTAAAAAATTTTCTTTTTTCATTGTTTATTTTCAAAGATTATTTATTAAAAAGTTTAAATAAGTTTAATTTGTATTTTTTGAGTTTAAATATCTAATAATTCATAATAAAATTTCAAATATATATTCCATTTAAATAAACAAAATTTTTAATATTAAAAACTTTTTTAATATACATAATACTAATACTAATTTTTTTTTATTTTGGTTTTCCTAATTTTGATTTTTTATTTTTTATTTTATCTCTAATCATATTTTTCCTTTTTTTATTAATTTTAAGCGGTTTTTTTTCAGAATTTAAATTAAAATTTATATCACTTAAATTTTCATATGTACTTTCTAAAGAAGATGAATTATCTTGGTTTCTATTTTTAGAAGAATAAAAAATATTTCTTAAAGTTTCCATAAATTCATCACTAATAGTAAAGTCGATTAAATTAGTAGACTGAGAAATTGAATCAATTCCTTTATAAACAATTAAATCTCCTTCTTCCAAAATATCTTTGTTTCTTGAATTCTTTTTTCCAGAAAATTGGAAAGATTGATTTTGATAGTTTGGTTCATAATAAAGATCTGAATAATTATTTGGAATATAATTTAAAATTTCTAAACCAGTACTGAAATTATTAAAAATATTAAATTACTTATTTAGACTTAAGTCTTGAGGATTTATTTGATATAATGTTTCTTCTAATGAAATTATTTGTGTTAAATTCATTTTAACATCATATGATATTTTTGTTTGGTAATTCTCTTCTTCATTTTGTTCTATTATTGATGAATTTTGTTTACTTTTTAACATTTAATAATTTAAATAACAAGTGTTTATATACAATAGAAAAAATTTAAATTAATTTAAACAAATTTAAAAAAATAAATTAAATAAATGAATTTAAATTAAATAAATTATAACTAAAAAATAATAATATATAAATTTTACAGTTCTCATTAAATTAAAACTAATTACATTATAAAAAAATTATTTTTGAAAAACAAAAAATTTAAGGGAAGGGGAGAAAAAGACAAATTTAGGTGAATTCAAATTTTAGTTTATTTAATTTTTTTTATTCTTTATTGTATATAATAGTTATCTTATAATTCTTTTGAATTTTGTTTTAGAAGTTAATTGAATTATTATTATAATTTTTATTGGATAAAGAACCTAGAATAAATTATGGGAAATAATGATTTTATTCTAATTATTAAATTTTAGATTTTCTATATTTTTAAAAGGAATAAGTGTTTTATGAAGAAGATTGAATTGGCAAGTATGTATATTTAAGGAATATTAACTTTATTTTAGGTTTTGTTGTTATTGCTTTAAAATTTATAAATCAGTAATTCAATTGTCTAAAAAATTCTTGCATTAATATTATTTTGGAATTGGCTTTATATTTGTTATGATTTAAAACTTTTTTTTAAATATTTTCAACATAATTTCAAAATGAAAGAACAATAAATAAAATTTTTTATAAATAAAATAAAAAAAGAAAAGAGTATTATTATTAAAACTCTATTTTTTTGATAAAATTAATATTTTAAAACTTATCCTTATTTATATAATAAAAACTTTATTAAAATCACATATATAATAAGGAGAATAATATTATATTTATTTAATTTTTTTTATTTAAAACATTTAAACTTTCATTTAAACTCATATATACGTTATTAATTTCAATAACATCATCCATATCATTAACTGGCATAATATAATCTTTTCTACATTTTTTAAGTTGAATGATATTAAAAGGCCAAGGTTTCTTAATATTATTTTTTCTTTGATTTAAACCTAACAAATCATTTTTTAACATATTTAAATATTTTCTTTCATTTTTAACTTTAACTGGTTTATTTTTAATATTATCTTGAAGTGATCTATTATTTATAGATTTTAAATTATTTAATTCATCAATGTTTAAACTAACATTACTACTTATAATATTATCATTATCAATTATATTATTTAAATTATCTTCATTTAGATTATTTGAGTCTTTTTCTTTTTTTGGAGATAATATTTCTGTTTCATTTAATGAATGCTTAAATGACATTAAATTATTTTCTTTACTTGTTAAAATTGGTTCAGATAAAAATTCTAAGGTATTCTCATTTAATTTTGTTTTATTTTCATAATTTGGATATATTGGTAAAGTTGTTGCAATTGTTTTTGAATTAAATTTTACATTTTCAAAAATTTTATTTTTATTTCTATTTCTTTTTTCTGAATATTGTTTTATTTTTTCATTTTCTTTTTCTTTTTTTTCTTTACTAAATTGTATTTTTCTTTCTTTAATTTCTTCTTTTTGTTTTTTTAAATGTTCTAATTCTTTTTCGTTTTCTTCTTTATATAAATTTAAAATATTTTTGTTTTCTATATTTTTTGATTTAATTTTATTAAGTAAATCATTAATTATTTTATAAGAATCATCTTCTTTTTTTTTTTCTGAATTATTAATATTATTTAAATAATTTTTTTTGAAAATTTTAGAATAATTTTTTTTATTATCATTTTCAATTTCTAAAAAACTGATTTTTCCTTTTGTAAAAAAAGATTCTCCATTTTTCTTTTTAATTTCAGAAGAATTTAATTCATCTGGATTTAATTTTAATAATGAAGAAGGAGAATTAACTTTTTCATTAGTATTATTTGCAGTTTCATCATATGTAATTCCATCTAGTTTTAATTTTTTATATTCTTCACCTTTTAAATCTTTATTGTATATCTTAGAATTCAATTCTTTATTTTCCTTTATAATATTTTCTATATTATTCATATTATATCTTTTATTTTTAATTAAAATATTTCCAAGAGATTTACTTCTATGAAAAAATTTATAAAAATCTTTTTTATCCAAAATCATTTCTTCAACATTTTTAGTTTTAATATTATTAAAAGAATGATTTTTTTTTAAAATAAGTTTTTTAACTTCATCTTCCATTTCATTAATTTTATCTAATTGTTCTTTTAATAAATCTCTTTTCCAAAAATTACCTTTAGTATTTTTTAAAGAATTACTTAAAATATTATTACTTAATCTTCCATCTTCATATTCTTCTTCAACTTCTTTAATAATATGATTATTTACTTGATCTTTTATAATACTTCCATTTCCTAATAAATATTTAATTCTTTCTTCACATCCATTTAATCTTACTGTTTTATTCTTTCTATTTTTTCTATGACTAAATATTTCGTTATTATTATTATGTTCTTGAAAACTATTTCTTAAAGCTTTTCCTTCAATTTTATCTGAATTATTCTTTTTCAATTCTCTTTCTTTTTCAAACAACCCTAATTTTTTTCTTGCTTTTTCTTCAATATCAGAATTAGAATTAGAAGAAATTTCAGAACTATTAAAATCTGAATTTGAAGAATCACTGTTACTTTCACTAGAAGAAGAATTATTTTTTTTCTTTTTTTTATGTTTTTTCTTTTTTGATAAATTCCTAGTACTTCTTCCCGTATTATTTTTATCATATTTATTACCTAAAGAATCATCACCACAATTTAAAAAATCAAAATTTTGATTCCTAAAAAAATTAGGTTGTAAAGAAGACCTTCTCATATATTTTTTATCTAAACTTGTTTTAGAAACATTATTTGATAAAGTAAAAGAACTTTTGAAACTATTTGAATTTTCTTTATCAAGCTCATCAAAAACTCTAATTCCGTTTTTATATAAATTTGAATATCCACTTTCTGGTTTTTGAGTTAAACTAAAATCATTTGGAATATAATTTAATTTTAATAAAAATAAATCTGAATATGAACTTCTTCTTTTTGCCAATTGAGAAACTTTTATTTGTTCTACTGATGATGTTAATGATGCTCTTCTTTTTAAAGTTTTTTCTGAATTGTCTTCTTGAATTGTCATTTGTCTTTTTAATTGAACTGATTTTCTACTTTTTATATTTTTTTTTTGATTCTCTTTCTCATCTTTTATTTCTGAACTCTTTAAAGATTCTAATCCTATTTTTGATGGTATCATTACAGATTTTCGTCTTTTTGTATTTAAATCTTTTGAAGCATTCATTTTTTTTATTTTTATTTAATTGATATTTTATTGCTTATATATTTTATATTTTTTTTTGTTTTATTTAAAGATTTTTTTAGTCATAATAATATATTAATATTACAATTAATTAATATTATTTATTTATATGTTGAAACAAAGTTTGAAATATATTATAATTTTTATAATTTTTTTTTATTTTTTTGATTATCAATATATTGAAGACAATTCCTCTTTTTTCTTTTTTTTTACTAAATATATTGATTTATTTTTTTTTATTAAAATTTTATTAATTTGTTTCATTTATTTTATCTCGAAAAGGTGATAATTCTTTATCTTTATTTTTAAACATTTTTAATATTTTTCTTTTGCTATATTTTAATTATCAATAAATTTTTAACATATTAATTTTTTTTTAATAATAATTATTTGAATTTGTTTTGTTTTTTTATTGTTTTTTTATTTTTTGATAAAGTTTATTATTATTATTTACAGTCATTGTTAAATGATATAGAACTATATATTTAAAATTATATTTATGGATTTTTTAAAATCATTTATTGTTAAAACTAATCTTTAATGCAAATATTATAGGGAAAGTAGGCATTATGTAAAATTATAATTGAGTGTCTATTATAAAAATCTAAAAATAATATAAATATAATTTTCAATATTAAGAAATCCTTTAAAAATCATAGAAAAACTTTTCATAAATAAAATATAAAAGTAATTTCTTAATATTAGTTTAATTCTTTTTGATAATAGATAAATTCTTTTAGCCAAAATTTAATAAATAATAAATAATAACTTAAATGAGTGAATATGGGGATGATATTTTTGATTTAGAAGATAATGAAAAAAAGTCATTAAAAAGTGGTAAAATAAGTGATATAAATGAAGGAGAAAAATTATATAATTATGAAGATATAGATTATATTAAAAAAGATGATAAAAATAAAAAAGAAGAAAATATAGATGATTTAATATCAAATGAAGATATTGAGGATATTAAAAAAAATGTTGATATAGAAGATAATAAATTTGAAGATGAAAATATTAATGAAGTTAATCAAAATGAATCTGACAATTATTTAAAATATGAAGAAATAGAAGAAAAAGATAAAAATAAAGATATTTATGCAAATGATTATAAAAAAGAAAATGAAGTTAAAAAAGTAGATAAAGAAATTGAAGTAAAACCAAAAGATTTTAAGAATAATTTATTATATGAAAATGATGATTTTCACTTTAATAATAATGATTTAAATAAAAATGAAGAAAATAATAAAGAAAATAGTTATGAAGGAAATTATGAAGAATTTAATGAAGATGACAATAATAAAAAAGAAGAAGAAAAATTAAATGATGAAGAAATAAATAAAGAAGAAAATAATGAAGATAAAATAAGTGAAAATAAATTAAATAATGAAATAAAAAGAGAAGAAATAGAAGAAGAAAAAAAAGATGAAATAATAAATCCTCAAAATAATAAAAAAATTACTTTATCAGAAAAAATAAAAAAGCAAAATCATGATAATAATAAATTAAGAATTTCAGCAAAAAAAAGATCTTATATATCAAACTTTGATACAGCAGAAAAATTATATAATGAAATTAAACCAGAAATAACTGAGGTTGTATCAAAAAATAATGACAATTTAATTGAATTAAATAAAGACAATAATAAAATGTTAAATTTAATTAATCAATTAAATAATATTGTTTCTATAATGGCAAAAAATTTTAAAATTCAAAATATAAAAAATAAAAAAAATTCAAATGAAGAAAAAGTAGATTTAGGGAAAAATAATGATCAAATAATAAATCAATATAAAATTGAATTTGATAGATTAGATCAAAAAATTCAACAATTAAATCAACCTAATTATAATGAAGAATTAGAAGATAAAAAAAAAGATATTTTAAGGAATCTTCAATTTTATGATAAAGAAATAAAAAGTTTACAAAAACAACAAAAAATGAATGAAATTATTTTAATAAAAGAAATAAAAAATTTTGATAAAAGAAAAATAAAAGTTTCTAGAGTAGATACAGATTATAATACTTTAAGAAATAATTATGAAAAATTATGTGACCAAAGAGAAAAAAACGAACAAAGAAAAAGAGATAATGAAGCAAAATTAAAAGAATTAAAAGAGTTTAAAATAAAATTAGAAGAAATGGGAAAAGAAATGTATGATATAAAAGAATTTAAAGATATATCTGATATAAATAAATCTTCCTTAGATAAAATAAACAAACAAAAAATATTAGAAAAAAATTTAAATATAATTGAAGCTGCTTTTACTATTCATAAAAAACAATATGAAAAAGAAATTGCTTTAAAAGAAAAAACTCTTTTTGAAAAAGAAAAAGAAAAATTAAAATTATTAAGAGAAATGAGAATAGAAACTGTGAGAAATGAAAAATTATTAAATAAAATTAAAGAATTATATGAACCAATTCAAAAAATGCAATATGAAGAAGAAGAAAAAAATAAGTTAAATAATCATAATTCAGAAATTATTGAAGCGTTGATCAATAAAGAAAAAGAAAAAGAAAAATTAATTAAAGAAATTAATTCAATCAATGAAGAATTAAATATTTCACCTGAAAAAAAAAAAGAAATTAAATCAGAAAAAAAAATAGAAAATAATTTAAATAAAAAAGAAAAAAAAGATGAAAATAAAGAAGATGAATTAATTGAATCAAAATCAAATTTTTCGAGAAAACCAAATTTAGATTTTGGAAAACAAACTTTAAATACAAATAATATAAATAACAATGATTTTTCACATTTATTAACAAATAATGAAAAAGAAAAAGAAAATCAAAAAGAAGAAGAAAAAGAACCTTTAGATGAACCAATTGCAGATGATGAAGAAAGAAAAGAATTAAATAATAATGAATCTATTGAAAAAAATAAAGAAACAGAAAATATATATTTAGAAAACCAAGAAATTGATGATAAGAAATTTAACAACGATGATTATAATAAAAATAATAATAAGGCAATTAATAATGAGGAAAATTATAATGAAGAAAATAATAATAATGTGTTAGATGAAGAATTAATAAAAGAAAGAGATGATGAATTCATTAAAAATATGAAAAACATTAATATGAAAAAAGACGAAAATAATTTTAATGATGAAGAACAAATGATAAATGATGAAGAAAGAGAAATACAATTTAATGAATTATTAAAAGAACCTAAACCTAAAAGAGGTACTGATATAAATCCTGTTGATGTTAATCAATTTAATGATGTTTTGTAAAGAAAATTAATATTGTATATTTATTAATTCTTTAAAAATATAGTTTTTAAAAAAAATAAAATTGAAATTTAAATAAAAATGTTAACATATTTTTTTCAGACTTAAAAATCCTTTTATTTTATTATTGTAATTATTAATATTTCCAATATATGAAATTGTCACTCTACTTTTTTCACCAATGAAAAAGAATTTATTTATAGATATTCCATTAATAGGAATATCTTCTCTTAAAATATTCATTTCTTTATCTTCAGCATTTAAACCGTAATTTTCATTATTATTAATAATATTATTTCCATCATATTTTTCAATATAAATAATATCACCATTAATTATAATTTGAACATTTGATTTTTCTTTAGTAAAAATTCCTATATTTAAATTATATATTCCCTTATCATTAACTTTAATATAAATATCATCTTTTTCCCAACTATAATTTTCAGGTTGAGTATTTATTATTTGTTCTTCCCAAGGAATTGAAAATCCATTTTTTAAATCTCCAGAAATCCAATTCCATTTTCCAATATAATTTTCTTTTATTAAAGCCTTATTTATTTCTGTTTGATTATTCATTGCATTATTAAAATTATCTATTGATATTTTATTATCTAATTCATTATGAATGTCTATCAAAGCTTTATTAACATCATCAATATTACATTTTGATTTTAAGAAATTTATTATTTCTTTAATATTTGGTTTTAATGTTAAATCTTCCTTTAATGCTTCTATTGTTGTTTTTATTTCATTTGAAAATGAATCAAATTTACTATAATCTATTTTATTTATATAATCTTGAGCTATTTTTTCATAGGAAATTTTCATATTTTCAATTTCTATTTTATTTGCTTTTGATTCTAATAATTTTGTTAATTGTTTTATATCTGCTTTATTATTTAATAAATTTTTTATTTCCGATGTATTTACTTTAGTGTTTAAAGTTTTTTGAAGATCATTGTCATAATTTTTTATATATTCATGAGTATACATTTGAACTTCATCTAATTTATTTTTTACTTCTGTTTTAATTGTTTTATATAAATTATCTAAATCATTAAAAGAACAATAATTTTCAATTTTTGAAGCTGAAATTGTATTGTTATTTATATTATCAATTCTTTGATTTATTAATTCCATATCTTTATGAGATAAAGTATTATTATTGATTGTATTATTTAATTGATTCAATTGTTCTGTTAATTTATTTATTTTATCATTGAAAATTGAATATAAATTATCATTTGTATTATTGTTATTACTTGACATTGTCTTTATTTTATCATCTAAAATATTTAATGTAGTATTAATTGAATTTATATTATTTTTTAAAATAACCATTTCATTTTTTAAATTACTTGATTCGTTATCAATTTTACTTATTTTAGTACTTAAATTTCTATTCTCATTATTTGCATTTGTTAATATTCCTTCAATTTCTTTATAATCAGCTTTACTTGTTGTTACTTCATTTAAAACATTATTAACATTAGAAAATTGTTTTTTTATACTTTCAATTAATCTATCTAAATCATTATCTATTTCTATTATTTTATTATTTATTTCACCAAGATTAAAATTATTAATTTGATTTTGAATATCAATTAATTCATTTTTATTTGCTTTATTATGTAAAGCATTAATAACATTATCTTTATTAGCTTTAGTATTAATTAAATCATTAAAATATTGTATAGGAACAAATTTATTTTTTATTTCATCTAAAGAATTTTTTAAATTTATTTTTAAATCTCCATTAGCTAAAATATTTTTAATTTCATCTAAAGAAGGTCTTGTCATAATAATATTATTTATATCAGCTCTATTAGCTTTTTCATCTAATAACAATTGAATATCTTCTTTAGTTGGTCTTTGTTCAATATTATGAGCAACTTCATTAAAAGTTTTCATTATATCTGCAATATTAGCTTTAATATTTAATGAAGAATTTAATTCTGTTTTAGTTGCTTTTAATCTTTCTAATTTTTCTATTTTTAATGTATTTTCTTTCATTAATAAATATAAATATCTAAAACATTGTCGAGTAGTTTCTAATTCATTATTATTCCACTCGTTTGGATTGTTTAATAATGTTTCAAATTGTAATTGAATATTTTCATGATTGTTTCCTAGAGATGATTGATTTGAAGAACTTATTGACATAATAATAAATTTAATTTTTAAGGTTGTTTAAAATTTATTTATTTTCTTAATTTATTTTATATTTTTTAAATATTTTAATGAATAATGAAAAAGGGAAATTAAAATTAACTCAAATTAGTTTCAACAATGTAATATTAATTAATTAATATAGATATATAAAGAAAAATCCAAATTTCAGTAGTATTCATTCTAATAAGGGAAAAGGTCATCAAATATTTAAAAAAAAGGCTAATATGTTTTTTAATTATAAAAATAAAAATTCTTTAAAAAAATATTCTGGTTTAATTAAAAATTTTAGTCCATTTCAAAGAAATAATTTCAATTTAAAAAAAAATACAATTAACCAAGAAAAAACTATAGATCAAAATACTAATGACAAGAAAAATACAAATAATTCGAACTATTATCAAACTTCATCTCAATTTTTAAATTATAAAACTTTAAAACCATTTTTAAATAAAAGTAATAATTCAAAAACTTTTAAATCAATAAATACAAATAATTATATTATAAACACATTAAATTTATCTGAAAAGAAGATAATAAATAATACAAGTTTAGAACCTCAGAATGAAACAGTAGATTTTGATTCAAATTATAAGAAATTAAGAAAAGAGAAAGAAGAATTAGAAAAAAAAGTTTCAGCCCAAAAAAAATTAATTAAAAAATTAGTAGAAGATAATGAAAAATTAGATAATAGATATACAGAAGTTTTTGAAGAAAATATTAAATTAAGAAATGCATTAGCAGTATATAAAGATACTCAAGAACAATTAATTATATTAGTTAAATTAGTTCAAAAAAATGGAGTTGATGTTGAATCTATTATTGATAAATGGAATAATGAAGTTGAAAATGAAGAAAATAATTCTGAAGTTATTTCTCAAAATAAAGACTTTAGTTATATTAGTGATAAAGATAATATTAAAGATAAAATTGATCATTCTTTTACTCCTATTACTATTAATGAAAATAAACCTGAAAATAATAATAAAGTTATTGTTCCTAAATTAAATTTTTCTAATTTAAATCATAGAATTCAAAATAATCTATTTAATAATGAGATGAAAAAAAACGAGGAAGGGAAAAATAAAAAAAATTATTCTCAAGGTGATTTAAATATTATTAAAGATAAAAATATAGAAAATGAAAATATAAATAAAAAAATGGAGACTATAAATATTAAAAAAAGCTCTTCACCTAATAAATTAATAATAAAAAATATATGAAAATAAAACTTTAATATAAACCATTATTATAATTATTTAATTTTTTCTATAGTAAGGTAAATAAATTTAAATAAAAAAAAAATCAAAATATTAAAAATTCTAAAATATCTTAATTAATTGAACATTTAAAATGTAAATAGCTCTAAAATAAGAAGAATAATTGTGTTTTAATAATTTTTATATATTCTTATATAATTTTCATTAATACAATTTAATTTATAAAAGTTTATGATATTTCAAAATTTTTTAACTAAATTTAAATAAAGAAATAATTTATTACTAATTAAACAAATTATTTAAAAAATAAATATAACAAAGCATTATTTTCAAAAATTAATTTATCTTAAATCTATATATTATATTATTTATATTATTTCATTACTTCTTCTTCTATTATCTGCTTGTATATTTAACAGTTTATTTACAGAGTTTAAGGAAACAAAAACATCTTTTGGAATGATTCCAAGCATCTTCTTAGTTTGGTGAATAATATTATTTAGACTATCAACATAGTTTGTCCATAAGAAAACATATAAAAAAGTAAAAAAAATAATAATTATAATACACATTACATAAGTTTTGACTTTAATATTGTCAAAATAATTTAAAACAGATTCATCTAAATTTGTTCTTAACTTTATTAATGTTGGAATAAATAAATATTCTGTTACTATTTCCATTTCTTTCATTTCATTTGTATTAAATATTGCTAATGGGGAATAGTTTTTATATAATAATTTTACATTTTCATCTGTAAAATTATCTGAAGAAATGTATTTTTCTGTTCCAAATAATGTTAAATTATATGTTAAATTCTTTTCTTTCCATATTTTTTTATAATTATCTATTTGGGATTTCATAATTCTTAATTCTTCAAAGATATTAGACATAATTACCGATAAACCAAAATTTAATCCTCTATTTAAAAGCGAAGAACAATTATATGTTTTATTATTGGGGTAAAATTCTTTAAAAAAATCTTCTGTGTAATTACATATATCTCTATGAAAAACAGAATATCTAAATTTTGAATAATGTTCATCGAATCTTTGATGATATTTTGATATTTTAATTTGATTATCTTCATTTAATCTTAAATTTGTATCAAAAACATTATCAATAAAATCTTTTATGAAAAAATGATTAACTATTGTATTTTCATCAAAAATATATTCCCTTACATAAATATATAATAAAAGTGTATTTGTTTGTAATTTTGCCTCAAAAGAAAATATCATTATATATTCTTTTAAATTTCTCAAAAAATTAAATATAATTAATATTATAATTAATACATATATTACAACAAAAACCTGCATTAAAAAAAATATAATATTAATTATTGTAATTAAATAAGATTTTTGTTGATTTGAATTATCTTCAAATTCTTGATTTTCATTATTAATTGGTTTTAATGCTTTTTTATATTTTTCTTTATTTAATTTTGATTCTTCACTATCTTCATTCATTAATAATTCATTTTCATTTAAACTTTGGATTTTTTTTGAAAAAATTTCACATTTATTTAAATAATTTAAAATAATATTTCCTTGAATATCAAAAAAAACTTCAAGATAAGAATTTTTTGTAGCTTGAACTTCCATAAAAATATTATAAATAATATAAAAAGTAGATAGGAGAATTGCAGAAGAAAAAACATATGTAATAATAAATATTTTTTTTCTATTTTTAATAACTTTATTTAATTCATCAATAAAAATATCTTGAATTAATTCAATATTAGTAAGAACACCATTTAAAGTATTTTTAATATAAAAAAAAATATCAACATTTAAAGGAATAATCTTTTCTTCTGGTAATTTAGAAATTGTATATAAACTAGTAAAAATTTTAGCCATAATAGTAATAAATTTTAAATCATAATTTCCAACAGAATTATCAATATTAATGAAACAAGTAGTTAAAATACTTTCAAAGATAATATTATTATTTTTTTTACTTAAAGTAGATTTAGTTGATAATTCAGAAAAAAATGAATTTGCAGTTAAATATAAATTTTCTAATCTTTCTGTGTAATTTTGTTTATAATTTTCTTTATCTGTATAAAAATTATTATATTCTGGAAAAGATAATAAAACTAATTCTCTTATAATTTTTAATCCATGAACACTTGCTATATGAATTTCAAATGTTTGTTTGATATTATTATATTTTTTATCTAATCTATGAAATAAATTTCCAATTAAAAGTAAGAATAAAATTCCATATGATATTATTATTACAAATATTATAAAACTTATAATTTTTAATTTTATTATACATGATGGAACTTCTTCTTTAAGAAGAGAATCTGTTATTTGTTGAAATAAATTTTCTTTTTTCATTTCTTCTTCTTTATTTATTTCTTGAGTAATTGTATTTTGAATATTTATTTTTTCTTGAGTTGTATTTTCTTCTTTTTCGGTTTCTACTGTTTCTTTTTCTAAAATTTGATGAACTTTTGATTTTTTTTCAAAAGGTGTATCTTCAAATCTTAAAGTTTGAAAATTAAAAATTTGTAAATTAATTTTTGAAAAAGTAATATGATAATAATTATCATGCTCACTTTTATTTGTTTTACTTAAATCTTTTTTTAAAACTAAATTAATATTTTCTTCAATTGAATTAGAATAACTTGAATTTTCACTTGTATAATCTTCAGATATTTTTGAACTATCTTCATCAGAATTATTAGAATTATCTTTACAATTCATTTCTTCAATTTTATGTAATGCTTTTTCTTTTAAATAATTATTTTTCTCATTTGGATTTTCACATAATTTATATGATATTTCTTTAGGAATAAATTGAATTCCTTTAGAACTTCGAATTTTTGGTATAAAATCAATATCAATTAAATCTTCTATATTATTATCATATATTTTTTTTTCTTTTTTATAATAATTATCACTGTCATCATAACTATTATTAAGAGTGGAATTTTTTTTCATTAATTTAACAAATTTAAGTTGATTTTTATTATTATTATTATTATTTCTTCCTGAATTACTATCATCACTTGAATAATTATATTTTGATAATGGTTCAAATGAAAAAATATATCCAATTATTTTTTTTTCTTCAAAACATAATTCTTCAACTGTTAATAATAAATTTTCACTTTTTTTTTCTGTTTCTTCTCCATTTTGAATTGATCTTACCCAAGTTATTTGAGTAGGATTATGATAATTTATTCTAATTATTTCTTTTTTTATTTTTAATCTATCTTCATAAGATTTACTTTCTTTTTCTATAGAAAATTTTAAAAATTCTTCATGAAATTCTTTAATAAAAGTTGTTATATCACATGAATTTATTAAATTAGAAAATTTACTTCCAAAAATTTTAATACAATTACTACTAAAATTTTGAATTATAAAAGTATCATTTGTTAAAATTAAATAAGGAATATCATTATTTAAATTTTTCTCAATGGGTGAAAAAAAAATTGAAAATTTTAATATTTTTAATATCCATAAATTTTCCCTTGAATCAGTTTGAAAAAAAGAAGCTCTAAAATTAAAAGGAATTAAATATCTAGATTTTGTAATAGCATATTCATTTCTTTTTTTATATTCATTCCCAGGATGATAGTTTAATTCTGTTTTTTGTTCAATATTATTATTTGTTTTTTCTAAAATAGATTTATTATGTTCTTTATGAAAAATTTCAGGTATTAAAATATTAATTGAATGATTACATAATTCATGTTGTGTATAACCTAAAATAGCACAAATGTCATTTGAAACATTTAATATTTTACAAAATTTATCTGAATTTGCACTAAAAATTAAATAAAAATGATGATCATCTGCAATTAAATTATTTATATCAAAATATTCTTTATCATGTTCTATTTTTCTTGAATTATGAGGATTTAAAATAATTACTTCTATTTCTTTATGTAATTCTGAACTTTGTTTATAATCTGACATTATTTGAAATAAAAATTCATGATATAATTCTAATAATTCTAAATCATGTTTTTTTATTTTTCTTAATTTTAAATATAATAAATTTATCTCTGAAATTAAACTATTTATTTCTGATCCATATTGATTTAATGTATGAAAATCTTGTTGATTATCTAAATGATTTTTAAATAATAAATTCCAAAATTCTACATATAATATTGAAACTTTTGATATTAATGATTTAAAAAGTTTAAATTTATTTTTAAATAAAAGATAATTTCCAATTTCTACATTTTCAACATGAAAATTAAATTCACAACTTTCATCGTATTGTTTTTTATGTCTATAAATAATAAAATCTTCTTCTAATGTTTTATCTTTTATTTTTTCACATAATTCTAATTGTTGAGCAGCTTTTACTTTATTATTCATTTTAACAATTAAAAAAAGAACATAATCAATTCTTAAATTAACATCTTTTGGAAATTTTGATAATGCCATTAAAAATAAACTATCAATGTGTTCAATTAAACTAATAAAACTTTTTTTTTCATCTTTATTATTTTTTAAAAAAATTTTTAAAGGAGAATGAGGAGTATTATCATCCATTTTTAAAGCATAACTCATTAAAATTAATTTTGAATCTCTTTTATTTAAATTATCCAATTGATATAATAAAGCTTATTCTTTGAATAAATGCATTTGATGTTGTTAATTTAGAAGGATCAATTAATAAATATGATAAAGGAGATTGAATTCTTAAATATATTAGAAAAAAAATTAATGGCCATCCTAAAAAAAAAATTACTATTCCTGAATTAATTTGAATAAATGAATCTAAAACTTTAATTGATATTAAACAAATTGTACTCCAAAAAAAAAGTGAATTTTTTAATATTTTTAATCTTAATATTTCTAAATTATAATCTGGTAATTCTTTTAAATAAAATAGTAAAAGCCAAAAGGATAAAAAAAATAAAGAAAAAATTAAAGGCCATTGATTTCCTTCACCAAAAAAAGTAAAAAGAAAAACTATAATTAATCTAACCCAATAACCTGCTATATCAGTTTTATTTGTTCTTTTCCCATTTGTTGATTTTTTATTAAATGATGTTTCAATAAATGTATAAATATAAAAATATCCTCCAAATAAAAATATTATTATTACTATTATCATTATTATTATATGAAAATAATGAATTCCTTTCCAACATTGAACTGAAGGTGCAAATTTTAATTTTTTATCTTTACATATAAATATTGAAAATAAAATTTCTATATTATATAATTTATTTTAACTTACTTAATATTGGAATAAATAATATACATGAAGCTAAATGTCCCAATTCAAAGTAAATTTTTATTAAATATATTATAAGAAGAGTTTGAACTTCTCCATAAAACATTAAATAAATGATTAAAGAAAAAATAAATAGAATGAGTATTATTATGAAATAGAAACATATAAAATACATTTTTTCATTATTCAAAAAGAAATCTAATACATTAAAATAACTAAAAAAAGGAGAAAAGAAATGATATAATTTATTTGGTTTTAACAAATTCTCAAACTATAAAAATAAAATATTAAAATTACCGAATCATGAAATGAATAAGATAGTAATTGAAATAATAATATTGGAATTGATATTATTTCAAATGAAGGTGAAGACATATAATATTTTAATCCTAAACATTGTACATTAAATAATTTAATTTTTAATGTTCTTAAATATTTATCTAATTTAGATTTCTCATTTTCTTCTTGAATATTTAAATTTTGGAATCTTGACTCTGGCATTTATTTTCTAGATTATGAATTCAAATTAAAAAAATGTAATAAAATAAATGAATTTTTTCTAATTTTTTTTTAAATTTTATAATATTTAACATTAAGCTTTTGCTTTCAAATATTTATTTTTTAAAATCAATATCAATTTAAATGATAGTGATTCCATTTATTATATTTTTCATAAAAGTATAAAAAAACAAAAATTACTTAAAAACAAGAAAATTATAAAATAAAAAATTTTAAACAACTATATTATATATATTATTTAAAATAATAATGTTATCTTATCTTCCAAAAATTACATAAAAATTTCCTTTGGAGATATTACAAAATAAAATCAGAAAACACCTTCAGTAAAACAACCCTATCAAAAATTATAAAAAAAATAAAAAAAAATAAAAAAACTCTAATAATCAACATAATAAAACCAGCAATTAAATCTTCTATAACATTCCATTAATCCATAAAGTACATAAAACATTAGATAAATAGGTTGACAAATAATTCCAAGAAAAATAAGTATACCAATAATAATTTTATTTTTTTTTTCTTCTTCTTCATTTCTATTACTTTCATTTTGACTTTCTTCATTATTGTATTCTAAATCAAAACCATAAAAATCTAAAGGTCCATCGAAATCATCGTCATTATCATCATTATTTGATTTTTTAGTATAACATTTAACAAATTCATAAGCACAACCAAAAAACAAATAAAAAATAATAATTAATAAAACAGCTAAAAATCCTAATAAACAAGAAAATAAATACCATAAAACTTTTAAAAAAGGATTTTTTCTCCATTTATAACCAGAATCACTTTCATATCTCATTCCAGGACATCCACTAACATTATACATTGCATAATGATTTTCAGTATATCCTTTTAAACATAACCAACAAAAATTATATCCACAATTAATACAATGCATTTGATTACATCCTTCATTTTTTTCTATTATTACTTGACATTTTGGACATTGTTTAAAATTTTTTCCATTTTTATTTCTGTTTTGTATTTCTTGTAATAAATTTATTTCATCATTTAAACATTTTCCTTTTTCATGTTTTCCTAATTTATGACATTTATAACAAAATATATGATTATTATCACATGTCATAAAATCACTTTCTGGATTTGTACAATCTACTATTTCTTCACAATCTGGAAAAGGACAATTAACATATATTTTATTTGGATTACTTAATTTAATTTGAGCATTTTTAAATTTTTTATATTTTTTAAATATTTCTTCTTCTACATTTAATTGTATTTCTTCATCTGTATACCTTTTCGGACATCCTCCTAATAAACATTTTAATTCTAATACTTGACCGTTTATTATTTTATTTGTTAAATATGTTTTTATACAATTATCACAAAAAAAATGACCACATGTTATTTGAGCTATATTATTTGGATTTATTTTATTTGAAAAACATATTCTACAAACATCAGGAGAATCAAATAATAATAATGTTTCTTTTGGAATTTCTATTTTACCAAAATCTAACTTTTTCTTTCTATCGGATTGAGTTGATAATATTAAATTTGATGATTGTACATTTATATTTTTATTATTATTATTTAATGTTATATTATTTATGTTATTGTTATTTAATATATTATTTGAATTTTTATTTGATGTATTAATTATGGAATTTATGTTATTTGAAGATTTTTCATTTTGAATTAAAGGAATTTGAGAAAAATCATTATTTGTTTGAGTATTAAATTTTGAGTTTGATATATTTTTTATTTCTTTTAATTGCTTTATATTTTCTCCAATATTCTCATTATTATTTAAATTATTTCTAATATTTGATGAGATTTCATTACTTATATTTTTATTTGAATTTTCTATTTCATTATTATTGATATTATTACTATTTGTTTTATCATTTTCAATTTCATAATAATCATAATCATTTCCATGTTCATTTTTTTTTCCTTGGCAAATTAAACATGGTTCATCTATAATATTAAATTTACTGTTTGGTTTAACATTAGGATTATAATATTTATGATTATATAAATGAGTATCAGGGTCTTTACTTAATAAATTTAATGCTTCATCAACAGTTGAAAATGGATGAACTTTTAATAATATCATTAAAATTTCAATATTATAACCTAATTCAAGTAAATCTTGAGCTACTTGATTTTTTAATCCGTTACTTTTAATTGCTGTTTTACTTAAAATTGAATTTTTATGATTTAGTTTTTTTCTATTTGATTGTTCTAAATTATAACTCACAGAAAATTTATTTAAAAGAGACATTACTTTATTTTAATTTTATTATGTATTATTTTTTGTATACAAAAATTATTTATATTTAATTCACACAAATTAAATTAATTTTTTTGATTAAATAATATATAAAATAAATTATTTATTTATAATTTTGAATATTAAAGTGAAATCTTCAATAGATTAGGAAAATTGATTATATATAAACATATATAAAAACCTTTATTATAAATAATATTACCATTTTATTGTTTAAAATAACATACAACAAGAATGTCTCGTTTTACAATCACTTTCTTCATCTTTATTCATAAAATTATTTCCAGCATTAAATTTTTTATAAGATTGAATTAAAGTAATATTTGCAAAGGGAATATTATATAATTTATCAACAAAATGAACTCTTTTTTTTTTTTTTGGTTCACATTGAATAAAAGAATTTGTTTTTGAAAAAAAATTTTTATGAAAAGACTCATCTATATTAAAAGTTTTAGTTTCTTTTTTTTTATAAGATGTTAAAGTAGTTTTACTTGTGTTTTTAAGATGATTTGAATATTGAGAAGCATCAGTTGAAACATCTAAAGAACAAGGATAAGATTGAATGTTTTTAATATTTTTATTTTCAATTACAATTTTATTTTTTAATTCATCGCTTTCTAAAATAAATTTAATATTTTGAATTTTTAAAGATAATTCATTTGGTAAAAGTAAATTTTCTAAAATAGTTTTATAAATGGATTGATCTCTTGGTAAATCATATATTTTATTTATTTTATTTATAAAATTATTTATAATTAAATCTTTATTTGAACCAATTGTTTTTATTTTATTTTTCATATAATTTATAACTTGCATTTCTCTATTTAAAATTTTAAAAGCTGAAATTATTTTATCTTCACTTTGAATTATTAAAATACTTCCTGATAATTCAAAATTAATATAATTATATGATATTTCGTTATATAAATTAATAATGTCAATTTTTGCTTCTACAAAAGAACGAATATTCTCTTTTCTTTTTATTGATTTTTCAAAATTTAAATTATATTTTGTAAATATACTTTCTGTTCTTTCTCTACTTAAAGAAAAATTATTTAAATTTTCTTGATTTTGAACAATATATGAAAAAGAAAGATATTTATTGTCATCTTTTGTTAAAATTGATTCTGGATCTCCAATATAAAATCCAATTAAAGTTGAACTACTTAACAATTGAATAAAACATAATAATAATTCATTTTGAATTTTACTTATTTCTTCAAGCCATAAATTCCCTATTTCATATATTATATTTGATATTTTATTTTCATCTTTTAATTGTTCAAGTTCTTCTTTTTTTTCAAATATTATTGTTTCTAATTTATTATAACTAATAATCCAATTTTTAAATTTCATATCAAAAGATATTTGAAACCAATGTTCACTTAAAATTTTATTTTGATAAATAAATAAAGTTTTAACCTGATTAAATTGAAATAAATCAGATAAAAAGGAAAATAATTCATCTTTAAAAGATTTACTATTATTTCTTTTAATTTCAGTAAATTCATAAATATAAGGAAGTCCTCTTTTAACTATTTTACTTTCATTTATATTTTCATTTTCAATTATAGTTAATCCATTTCTTAAAATTGTTCCTGAATAAGTTTGATATAATAAAAAATCATCTTTTTTTGTTTTTAAAGTATAACTAAAAGTATTATTATAATTTTGATTTAATGTTATAACTTTATTTTTCTACTTAATATTAAAAAAATATTTTACTATAATGATGTCAGAATTTTTATTAATTGTATCAACAATAATTTGAATATTTTTTTTATTATTATCATTCAAATTAAAAACTTTACAATTTATCATTTTTATATTAATAAAATATTTCATTAAAAATTAAAAAAAAATTTACAAAAAAAAAAAATTTTAAATTTATCCTTCTCTCCATTCAAAACCACAATCACAGCATTTATAAAAAATAGTAGAAGGTTCATCAGCACTTCTAATTTGAATTTCTTTAAAAAAAGCTTCAGTAAATTCACATTTTGGACATACAATTGTAGTTTTAGCTACATTTGCCCATGCTTCTTTTCCTCCATATATTGTGTCTGTGTCTTTATGTTCATATGTTTCTGTAAATTTTATTGTCTGATTTAATACAAATACATATGGACATGTTTTACAAAAGTAACGAAAGGAATTTATACTTTTTTCTATTAATAGTAAACTTCCACATGTTGGACAAAATAACATTTTTTTAAAGATAATTTAATTTTTATTTTTTCTTTATTTATTTAATTATTTTTAAAAATTTTTTCCCAATTTCTCAGTTTATATATATTATCTGTAATTAATTAACTTCAAAGGATTATTTTCATTATTTTCTAATAAATATTTATTTGAATATATTCTTAATCCAAATAAAAAAGCATTTAAAAGAGATATAATAAGTTTATTTATTTTAATTCACTATTTTTATTTTTTGTTTTATTGGTTCTTCATCTTTTTTTTCTTCCTTATTATTATTAAAGAAATGTTTTAAAGAGTTCTTCAAAACCTTTATAAATATTTTATTATTTAATAAATCTTTATTATCTTGTAATAAATATTTTTTTTGATATCTTTTTTTTCTTTTTCTATATTTGATTTTGGTTTTTCAGATAATTTAAACTCTTTTTTTACTTAATTTTTATTATTATTTTTTGAACATTTTTTATTTTTATTTTTTTTTTGCTATTATTTTTTAAAAAAATTTTTAATTTTTTTTTAAATGAAAAAAGAAGGGTTAAAAGAAATAAATGTAGAAGAGATAAATAAAGATGAAAAGAGTGAAAATGAAAGTAAAATAAATTTAGAAAGAGAAAAAAAGGAAAATGAATTAAAAGAAAAATTTATGAGACAATTAAATATAAATTATTCAGAATTTGATAGTCAAAAAGGAACAACATCTCCAAGATTATTATTTAAAAAGAGAAAGATTGATGATTCATATTTAATGAAAAAAAAAGAAAACGAAGATAATTATCCAATGAATATAAAAATGGCAAATAAAGTAAAAAATTCATTTGAAAATTTATTAGATTTTGTTCATGAAACTTATTTTATGAATGATAATAATATTCCAAATGAAAAAGAAAATCATTATAATTTTAAATTTACTTCTCTTGATTTATTATTAAATCCTTTAAGACAAAAATTTACTTGGGAAACTTGGTCTCCTTATGAAATTGCTTTGTTTTATTGTTGTATTTGTAAGTTTGGAACTAATTTTCAATTTTATGAAAATATTATTACTACGAAAACTAAGGAAGAAATTATTGATTTTTATTTCAGTTGGAAAAGCTCCAAATATTATAAAATTTGGAAAAGTAATAAACGTAAGAAAAATAAAAGAATTTAAAATATATTTTGTTAAAAGAGTATATATTTAAATAAGTATTATAAACTTTTTTTTTCATTTGTTTTTTTTTTGAATAATTTTTTTTATAATTTTATTTATAGAGAATTAAAAGAATTTTTTTAAAAGAATAATAATATTAAAGAATAATTCACTTATATATTAAAAATTTAAAAAAAACTTTAGAAAAGTCATCATAAAAAATGTAATATGAAAGTTTAAATATAAACTATTTTTTGAATGAACTACTAAAACTTGCTTTTATTTAAAAATATTAATTATTTTTCTTTAAGTAATAATTATCCTTTTAACTTTTTAGGTAAATTAATTTTCTGAAAATTGAAAGCAACCATTTTAAATTATTTTTTAAAAATAATATATATATTTACTTATTGT
>JAEEGK010006626.1_pt1 | contig 27820 bp, 17 predicted proteins | sample 8958771 | NCBI WGS metagenome assembly JAEEGK01 (sample SAMN16246547, study PRJNA631951) | gut metagenome | biome: gut microbiome; feature: rumen; material: SC-attached | host: Bos | place: Iran: Karaj | collected 2018-10 | reverse complement strand
ATTCTTTTTATTTCTCTACCTATTATTATTATTTTCTTCATTTTCTAATCCAATAATTTTATTTTTATCAATTTCACCTTCAAAACCAATTGAATGAAATAAAATATAAAATTCAAAAATTAAATCCAATTGTGCCGCTCCTTAAAAAAAAAATCGATTTCTTTGCAGGGGAGGAGGGGGCACAAATTGTTAAAATACGGAATAATGGATAAATGATTCGTTGATATAAATGAAATTAATGATATTTTAAATGGTTTTATTTATTTATTGTGTCTTTAAGGAATGTGGTACAAGATTTAAATAAAAGATTAAAAAAAGTAAAATAGAATTAATTAATCAATTAAAAAATGATAATAATTATATTAAGTATAAATAATAATTAAATAGTTTCAATATTAGTTTATTTATTTAATCTCAATTTTCAGAATAATTATTTGTGAAAAAAAAACAAAAACTAAATATAACTTATTTTCATTGTTTTAAAAATTGAATATATTTCTATAATTTTAATTTCTCTAATTAAATCATAAGGAAATTGAATTTAATTATTTATTTAAAAAAAAATTAATTTTAAACATTAACATTTTCATTCATGCATAAAATCATAAAAAGTTAATGAATGTTCTTTGGTTTTTGGTGATAAATTTAGATAATCAAATTTTCTATTAGTAAAATATTTACAATCAACTTTTCTATAAGGGAGAACATATTTTTTATTCATTCTTTTTTGAATATTTCTAATAACTTCAAAGCTTTTTTCTTCCATAATTTGAACTTGTTTTAAAAAATTTTTATGTTTATTAATTTTATCAATCATATTAGTAACTTTTTTAAATTCAATAGCATAAAATTTATTATTTTTATAATAATTATATTTCTCAATTAAAATATTTAAAACACTTTCAATGAATTCAAGCATAATTAACATTTGATTTTCAATACTATCATTTATTTTTGTAGTTAAAGATTCATGTTGTTGAATTAAATATTTATAATTAATTCCAAAATTTAAAGAAATTTGAAATATATTATAAACTTTTTTATATAATATTGAATTATAATTAATTTCCTTATTTTTTCCCCATAAATAATCTGTTGATAAAGAATGAAATAAAGATCCTTTTGTTGTTAATGTTATATCTCTTTTTTTTTTATTTGGTTGGATTTTATTTTCACTAAAATAGTTAAAAATTTCTTTTTTTTCTAATTCTTTTTTTTTATTCATATTTTGTATATAAATACTTTTTAATATATTTACTTTTTCTATTGTTATTTTCATTTTATTATTTTCTTTTTTTTCTTTTGTTAAATCTTCATTTAAAATATCATTTCTTTCTTTTTTAATTTTTTCAACACTTTCTTTTATAATTTGATATTTTTTCATATATTGTAAAGTTAATTCTGCAATTTTATCAAATTCTCCAAAAAAATCTTCTGCATTTTCAAATATAATTTTATTTTTATATTTTTTAATAATATCATTATCAGTTAAATTTTCTATTTTTATAATTTTTTGTTTATTTTCATTAATATTACTTTCTAAAATATTTTTATAATTAAAAGGTAAAGATATTAATTTTTCTTTAACTTGAATTTGAAAATAAAACCATCTACTAATTTTTTCTTTTTCAATTTGTATTTTTTGTATTTTTTGTTCAATTATTATCATTTCTTTTTTTATTTCATTAATTTTTAACATTAATTTTTGATTTATTTCTTTTTCCTCTTCTATTTGTTTTAATAAATTTTTTAAATAATAATAATATTTTACTGAATATTCATTATTATATTTTTCTTTAGCAAATTGTAAAGATTTTATTGTTTCATTTAAAGAAGAAATTTCATTTGTTTTATTTTCTATTATTCTATTTACTCTTTCTTTTTTCATTATTAAACTATATTTCATTAATTTATATTGTTTTGTTTTTTTTATATAATCTATTATTGGAATTTTTTTTCCTATATTTATTTTCTTATTTTTTTTATCAATATGAATAAATTTTATATATTTTAATTTTTCTAAATTTGTTAAATCTTTTTCTATATTTTCTTCTTTTTTATTTGTTATTTTTTTTTGATTTATATCTTCAGTAATTAATAAATTATTAGAAAATAAATTTTTTTTTGATTTTGGTTGTTGATATAATTTTATTTTTGTAGAAAGAGGAAAAAATTCTCTATGATTTACTTGATTTTTAAATAAATTTATATGACTCATATTTTTTGAGATTGTTTTATTTATTGTTACACTATTAGTTATTGAATTCATTGTTGTTGTTGACATGCTTTTTATTTTCTTTGTATTTGAACTATTCATATAATCTGATATTTTTGGAAGAATATTATTTTGACTTTTTGTTCTTGAAAGATTTTTAGATTCCTCTAATATTGTTATATAATTTGATATTGGTAATGATGGACTTTCATTTTTTTTCATTTTTTTAAAATTTTTTTAAATTATTTTTTTATATTTTTATAATGATTATATTTTTAGGTCAATCTTTTAATTTTTTCACAAATTTAATAATATATTAAACTTCTTCTAAAAGAAGTTAATAATAAGAAAATGTTTTTATTTTTATGAAATGAATTTAAAAGATTAAAAGAATTAATTATATTTTTGAGGGATATGATAAAAATATATTGTTGAGTAAAGAAAAAACCTATTTAAAAAACCTTAATTTTTTTATATTGCAAAACTAAAATTAAAATATAAATAGTTTAATAATTCTTTTATTCACTTGAATAAAAATAGACACATTCAAATTTTTATTTTTAAAATTAGAAAAAAATAATTAATATTTAATCGTATAATAATCTAATTAATTTTATCTAATTAATTAAGTATTAACTGAAAATTTAATTTGATTCTCTAAAAAATTATAAAATAAAAATTTTAAAATTGTTAAGATAAGAAAATAATGAAATATATTTTTTGAAAATATCATTAATATATTGGATAAGGAACAATTACTCTTACATTTCCATTATAATATCCTTCTTCACCTCCTTTTCTTGTTAAAGTAGTTTTATTTTTAATTGCTTCTTCTTTAAAATTTTTATCATAATCATCAGATTTATCATAAAATAATTTATCACTAGGTTTTAAAACTTTATGCTAAAATTTTTATTAAAATTTTACTATTTTTTTAAACTTATATACACCTCTTGATGTTTCTATTTCATTATCCTCCTCTTCTTTTGGTAAACATTTACAAGAATATTCATTTCCCATTTTTAAAATTTATAAAACATAAAATATAAAAAATATATATTATTAAAGAAAAAATGAAATTATTAAATTTAAATAATTCTATTATATAAATAATGAATGAATAATTCCTATAATTCTTTTCTTTTGTTTTGTTTAGAATATAAAAAAAAATTTAGTGTCAAATAATTTTTTTTCTTTATTTAATATAAAAAAAATTGTTTAAAAATAATTAATTTTTTTAGTTGTATATATTTTCAAATAATTCTATAAGTTTCTGGTTTTTTAAAAGTGATTTAATTTTATTTTTTGTTTCAATTATATTATTCTTATTTTCATTTTCTTTCATTATTTGAACTAAATTTTCAAAATCTTTAATGTTTAATAATAATTTACATTCTTTCAAAAAATTAGATGTCTTTTGATATTGACTACTCTTATTTTTTAATTTAATTTTATTTTCATAATCATATTTTAATTTGTTTTTATTTTTATATATAGAATTATAATTATTAATATTTTCATTTTTGGAATTATCAAAACTTTCATTTTCTAAATTTAAACTTAATTCTTTTCTTAATTTGAAAATTTTTTGATTTATATTTTTATATTTATCAACATTACTTTTAATAATATTAAAACTTTCATTAGTATCAATTTTCGATTTTGAATTTATAATTTTGGGTGAAGAAAAATTTGTAAATAAAGTATTTTTATTATTTTTTCCAATTTTTGGAATTTGATTTTTTGTATTTAAACTATTAATAGTTGAAATACTTATATTATTATTTAAATCATTTGTTAATAAAGGATTATAATTAGTGTTAATAATATTATTTTCTTTTGATATTGTATTTGAAATTGAATTGAATTTTATTGATATATTATTTATTTCTTTTTTTAAAAGAGAATTCTCATTTTTTAATGATTCATTTTCTAATAATAGATTTTGTATTTTTTGTTCATAACTATTAATTATATTTTGATGTTTTTTCACTTTATCATTAAAAGCTTTTATAATAGTTTGAATACCATTATTTAACAAAATTTCTTCTTCTTCAACTATCATTAATTAATTTTAAACATTTATTATTTAATATTTTTTAAATATGTTTTTAATGAATTATAAATATTTATTTGTTTAAATTTTGAAATGAAAGGAACTTATTTTTTGCGTGAATTGTATTTAAGTAATCAATTAAAAATAGACAAAGTAAGAATAAAAATAGAAGAAAGAGTAAGAAAAAAATTAATAAAAAGATACGACCATCCATTATCATATTATAATATAAAATTAATAGATGATATTTTATATAATGAAAGAACTAGATTTGTGGAAGCATTTAAGGAAATATTATTATATGATGATCCAAATGAATTTTTAAAAAATTATTATAATAAAATAGATATTATTCGTAAATTACCTAAAATATTATCTTTCTATGAAAAATATTCTAAAATTTATGCAAATTATACTGTAATATCAGGAAGAAAATATATGTATAAAAATATTAAAAGAAAGCAAAAATTAATAGATCAAATGCAAGAAAAATATAATAATGATAGTAACGAAGAAGATAATGTACAAAAAGAAATATTAACAAGTAAAATATTTACAACAAATGCAATGGATTCAATTAACAGTTTTACTTATTCATTATATTATAATACTTCAAATAATAAAACAAAAACTGATTCTGATGCTGCAGATTTAGTAGTTAAAATAAATAATTTTGAAAAACAAGCAGAAATGATAAAAAATAAAATTAAATATCAAAATAATAGTAGAAACTATAAGAGTGAAAGAAAAAAAAAACAAATTTTTTCTCATACTAAAGCTTTAAGTAACAATATTATGAATTCTTTAATTAATAATACTAAATCGAATATTAATGATAAAAATTTAAGTACTTTAAAAAAACATTCAAATAAAATTTCAGTTTCTATTAAATCTGAACCTACAATTTTATCTAATAATACTTCACCTAAAAATTTAAGTAAACATATTTTAAAAACTCCTTCAAAAAAAAATTTATCTCAAAAAAAAATTAGTTATATTAGTCCAAGTTTAAGTATCAATAATAGTAGAAAAAATTCAATAATTACAAAATTAGTTTCTAATTCAAAAAATAAAAAACAAATTGAATCAGAGAAAAATTCTTATCGTTCAAAAATATTTTCATATAAAAGTAAAAAAAGAGCTCTTAATTTATTTAGTATAAAAAAATCATCCAAAAATTTAAACAATAATTTCAACACTGTTAATAATCAAGAAATTTTAACTCAAAATATTTCTCATAATAATGAATTATTAAAAACTTTACATAATAATTCAATTTTTAACAATCAAGTAAATTATAATACAAATTCTAATAATAATTCATCTACAAAAAAATTTAATAAAAATTATAATCCAAAATCAATTAGTAAAAATAATAGTAGTACAAAATATAACTTAAATTTAAGAAAAGTTATTTTAAATAATTTTGAAACTAAATCATCTTCAACTGAAAAAAACACTGGGAAAAATAATTATAAATTTGGAAAATTTTATCCAAAAAATTCTCAGTCTAAAAATAATAATTCAAACATGACTAATTCAAATAATGGAATAAGTAAATTTTCTTCTAAAGAAAAAAATAATAATATTTTAACAAAAAATAAGATTTCAGTTGCTAAAAATAATAAAAAAAAAAAAATTTTAAGTCCTTTTAATACAAATAATAATAATAATGTTAGAAAAAGTATTCAAGTAAATTTAGGAGATAAATTTAAAATTACAGGAATTCAAACTGGAAATATAATAAAAAAAAAAAATGAAGATTCTATTACTCATTCAGAACATTTAAAAAAAACTAAAAAAATATTTAAATAATAATTTAATGTTTTTATTACACAACATAAATTAAACAATAATAATGTAAGATTAAAAGAATTTTAAGTTATAAATAAAAATTAAACTTGTATAATTAATTAATATTTTTTTCTTTTAATAATTTTGCTAATATTATAAGATTTTTGTAAAAAAATAGATTTAATTTAATAATATTGTTCCTAAAGAAATTAAATATTAATTCCTAAACCCTTTAAAAACAAAAAATTTTTATTTAGCATAAACTAAAATATTATGATTTAGATTAGAATAATATATCATATTATTTAAATAAAAAAAATAATTTTTTTAATTATTTTATTCATTGTTCCTTTTCACTTTTATATCTCAGGAAAAAATTCTATTTAAAATTTAAAATAAGAAATAATTGAATGTATAAAAATAATTATTTATATAATTATATAAGATTTAATTATGATAAATCATAATAATTTTTATGAAAATCAGAATAAGAAATTGATTTAATCTCAGGATTATTTCTAGAATTATTATTTAATTTATTAGATTTATCTTTTTTTTTACTTTCATAATTATTTATACTTAATCCACTTTGTGAATTTGTATCAATTGTATTAAAAAAATAATCAGAATGTTTTTTTATTGGAGAAATTTTTCTAAATGAATTTTCATTAAAATTTTTATTTTGGTTAAATATTAAATCTTGATAAATTAAAAATTGACATTTATTAATTTCTTTTCTTTCATTATTTGTAATTGGAACTTTTCTAATAAAAGAATCATCATCACTTGCTTTAATTAAAAAAGGAGAATTATCATCATTAATATTAAAAAAAAATTTAATATTACTATCTTTAATAAAATATAATTCTTCATTCAATTTAAGTAAATAATTTTTATCAAAACAAAATCTTTTTTCTAATTTATTAATATTATATTTTCCTTCAATTGAAAATTGATTAAATCCTTTTCTAAAATTAATAAAAGAATTAACAATATTAATAGTATATTTTCTTAATTTTTGAATTTCTTCAGAAATATTTTCTAAAATTTCTTCTTTTGATTCTGAAGGTTTTTTTTTTAAAATATTTGATAATTGAATATTTAAATTTTTTAACTGAGAAATACAATTAATTCTTTCTTTTATATTTTTTTTTAATTCAAGTAATTTAAATCTAAAAATATTAATTGAATTAATTTCACTTTGGTAAAAATCAATTCTTTGATTAATATCTAATTGATAAGAAATTACTTCAAAAAGTTCTTTATATGATTCTAATACACATAAATCATCCCAAATAATATTTAATTCTTTTTTTAATTTTATTATTCTTTCATTTTCTATTTTTATATTTTTATCAGAAATAATTGTTGAATTATTTTTATTTACTTTTAAATCAAAAATTGTTTTTGTTGAATTAAAATGATTATTATATGTTGCAAATAAATTTAAACAATTTTTGTTGTTTAAATTTCTTTTATTATTATTTCTTTTTATTAATTCATTTAAACTTCTATTATCAAAAGAACTATTACTTTTATTTTTATTATCCTCAATTCTATTATCATATTTTTTTTCTTTCTTTGTTGTTTCAAAACAATTTAATACTGGTAAACTTGAACTTTCTTTTAATTTTTGTTTATTTTGATTTTTTGGTTTAAAAATTAAATTCTTCATTTTAATTTTTAATCAATTTTTAAAAATTAAAAAATAGATTTTTTAAATTTCTTATAATTTATATTATATTAAAATATGAGATTAAAATTTATTTGTATTATTAGTTATTGTTGAATTTGCTTTGATATGACAATAAATTAATCTTGGAATTTTAATTTTTTTATTATTCATATGATTATTAATAGTATTATTAGAATAATCAGATTCAGTTAAAATTAAATGCTTATATTTTCTTTTTTTATTTACATTATTATCTAAAGAATAATTTATAATTCTTAAACTTAAAACATTATTATTTGAAGATTTTTTTTTTTTTGGAGTTAAATATAAATGACCACTATTATTAAAATATTTTATATTTTGATATTTTCTTGAATTTGGAGGATTTGTGTTTGAAATACTTTGTAAAACAATATTTACATTAGATGAATCATTTTTTTTTTGCTTATATTCTAATATTTTTTTATTTTCTTTACTTTTATTTATTATTTTTTGAAAAGGTGTTAATTTAAGTTTCCCATTAAATTTAATATTTGGATTATTCTTATTTTTACTTTGTTCTTTCAGTAATTTTATAATTTTTTTAAAATCAACTTTATATCTAGATGATAAATTTCCTTTTTGATAATTATTATTATTAGCAATAGACAAATTTTTCTTTTTTTTGTTTTTTAAAAAAGGTAATTTAATTGCACTATCTCTTTTAAATTCCATTTGATTGATTCCTTCTGTTTCTGAAAATGGATTTTCTACATTTGTATTTATTTTATCAAAATGTCTATTTACATTATCCATAAATATAATATAATAATTAACAGAGAAATAACAATTTAAAAAAATTATAAAAAAAAATTTAAAATTTAAAATCATATCAATTAAAATCCTTTAAAAAAAACAAAATTTTCAATTAATTTATTTTAATTTATAAACTGATATTGTATCCATTAAAGAACTTTTAACTAATAAAATGTTATATTTTAACTTTTTCCATTATTAAAAATAATTTTAAATTAAAGAATTTTCAATAAATTTGTTTAATAACATTTTTTAATTTTATATGAAAAATTATTTTCTCAACATTAAAAATAATTATAAATGTATTTATTTATTTATTAAATAATTTAAATAATTAAAAAAAAAATAATATATGATTTTATTTCACCAAAGAATATTTTTTTCCTTTTAATTCATCATATAAATTCTTTATAATATTTGAATTGTTTTTTAAAGTATTCAAAGTTTTTTCATTTATTTCTTTTTTTAATTTTTCTCCAGAATATTTTACAATATTTGCTTTTTTTCTTAATATAGGATAATTAATAAAAACTTCTTTTCCTTTTTGAGAATAAAATAATGAATCTTCCATTTTATAATATATATCACAAAAATTAATTAAATCTGCATGATTTTTTTCAATTTCTATATTTATACTTTTCTTTTGAAAATTTTTTATTTTTTCTTTATTAAAACTTCTTATTTTCTTTATTTCTTTTTTTATTTTTTCTCTTCCTAAATCATTTTTCATTTGTTTAAATAATTTTGTTTTGTAATATTCTTTTTCTTTTTCTTCATTTGATAATCTCTTTGATATATTTAATAATTTTTTAGTATTTTTTTTTAATTTATAAGAATTTATTTTATGTATGTATCTTTCTTTTTCTGATGATCTTTTATTTAATAATATATCTAAACTTCTATTTTTTATTCTTTTTCTCTCAAATGAATATAATTTTATTAGATTCTTTTTTATATTTTTATTTTCTTTTTCTCTGAAATTTTTCATATTTGAAGAAAAAGAAGATGAATTATTAACAAAACTTTTTGATTTTCCTTTTTTAATAAAAGCATTTAAATTTATTGATATTTTATTGAAATTATTCATTGTTTCATTTCGACTAAGTCTTATTTGAGGCAATAATTGTTCTTTTGAATCTTCGGAAATATTTTTTCTAGAAGGATATTTTTCTCTATAAAATCTAATATTTTCACTTAAATTAAATAAATCATCAGTATATCTTTGAATTAAATTAGAATCTTTTTCTATCATTGATTCAACACTTTTAACTTTTTTAAATTTTATTTTTTGAAAAGGAAAAAATATTTTTTCATTTTTATAAAAATAATCATTTATTATTTTCATCTTTAAAAGATCAAATTAAGTAAAATTAAATATAATATAGATAGTAAAAAATTATAATACTGAATAAATAAAAAAAAAAATATAAATGAAATACCTTTTAGCATTTCTAACCCTTTTACTTCTTTTATCCCAAACACAATCTCAAAAGACAAAAGAAGGTCAAGAAATGGTAAATACATGTACAAATGCATTAATGCAGAACATACCTCCAATGTGGTGTTGGAAGAGTGTGAAAGACAAGAGTGTAGATCCAAGATATTGTCCTTCAGGATACACAAGAACAAACAATGTATGTTTAAAAGTATGTAAGACAGGTTATTCCTTAAAAGGAGGAGTATGTTATAAAGGAGGAGATAATAAAAGTAAAGATAAATATGTTCCAGAAAAAATAACAAATGGTGATAGTAGAATTATTTGTCCTAAAAATACTTATAAAGAAGGTGCAAAATGTTATGCTAATTGTAATGTTATTGGAATGGAAAATTGTGGTAAATCAGCATGTTCTATTGATACTTCTGCTTGTACTAGTACTATCATTGAAATGATTAAAGATGTTATTCAAGGGGTTATTGAATTTATCGCTTTTTGTACTTCTCTTGGTACTTCTTCTGGTGTTAAAGCTGCTAAAACTGGATTAAATAAAGGTTTAAATTTAGTTAGTAAAAAGGGTATTGAAACTGCATTGAAAGGAATTAAAAAAGCTTTTGCTAATAAATTTAAAGAAACTATTAAATCTAAGGCAAAACAAGCTGCAAAGAATTTATTTGATACTTTTAAAAAGTATTCTCAAAGTGAAGTGAATAAAATATGTAATGAAGTATATAATAATATAGAAAGAGATATACAAAAAAAATCATCAGCACCAACTAAGGAAGAATTATTAAAAGCAATTGATGTATTTGATATATCAAATATAGTAACAAGTTGTAAAAGTAAAGATGCATATGAATGTACAAGAGCATGTTTAAATACTGCAAAAGACTTTGATCCTACTGGTTTATTAACTATTGCTACTACTTTTATGAAACCTAAATGTGTTGTTCCTGAACCTGTTTTTTCAAACTTTATTTATTATGATGATTTCTTTAGTAATGTTAATGGATGTATTAGAGTTTATTCTAATTATAATTTTAATGGAGAATTTAATGATATTTGTGGTGATGCTTCTTTATTACAAAATATTAAATCCATTCAAGCTAATTTAATTAATAATTATTTATTGTTTACTCAATATAATTTTGAAGGAAAAAGATTTTTATTAGGGAAAATTGGTGAAATTGATAATATTGAAGATTTTATTGATAATGGAGAAAGAATTAAAAGTGTGAAAAAAATTAATGATTATTGCGCATATATTTTTATTAATGGAAAATTAAATGAAGTTTGTGATGATATTGAAAGTATAGATTTTAATGAAGGAATTATAGAAATTTATTCTGATAATGTAATTGTTACTGTTTATAGTGAAGATAAATTTCAAGGTCAATCTTTAAGATTATCACAAATAGCTTCAGGAAGTAAATTAAATTCAATAAAATCAATTAAAATTACTCCTCAATATGATTCTTTAGGATTTTTATGTGGTCATGAAGCTAATACTAAAGAAATTATTAGATTAAATGATGGAGATATTGAATGCTTTAGTACTGATGGTATTAATTGTTTAATATTACCTCAATCAAAGAGTGAATGTGTTGAATATATAAATATTCATTCTAATAATATGAGTCCAATATCTTGTAGTCTTGATATTCCTAGATTAATTAATTTAGATTCTTTTAAAATGCCTGATTGGTGTATTAATGGACGTAAATATTTTAAAGATTCTTTCGAGTTTATTGAATAAATTTTTATTTTTAGTGAAAAATTAAAAATACAGTTTTGATTTACAGTTTTATATATTTTAGACATTTAATTTTATTTAAATGACAAAATATTTAGATTAAATATCTCATTAATATTTATGAATTATTAAAGAAGAAATCTTCTTCTTTAATTAAATCTGTTTTTAAAACATTTCTTCTACAAATAGGGCATTTATTATTATTTTTTAAAATACAATTCCAACAATTAATACAAATAATATGATCACATTTAGATCTATATAAAATTTTTAAATTATCAATAAAACAAACAGGACATTTAAATTGATTAAATAAATCAAAATCATCATCATCATCATTTCTTTCTCTTTTTTGTCCTAAAATATTATAATCAATTAAATCAAGTTTAACATTTTCTTCATTAGTCATTTGATAATAGAATTGATTAATATCATCTAAATAATTTTGAAAATCAAATTCATTATAAAAACATTTAATAGAGCAAATATTTTTTAGCCAATCAGAGAAATAATTAATATATTCCTTAAACCTAGAATCAATACAAATTAAACAACCATAATCATGAATATGTCTTATAATTCTTCCAAGACATTGATTAGTAGTTTTAATAGCTTCAAGAGCATACCACATATTTCCTGAAAGAGGAGGATTATTATTAAATTTATTTAATGAATTATTATAATAATCTTTATATTTATCATTTAAATACTTTTTTTTCATATACACCTTTGGATCTGATATATCTGCAAATGGTATTCCTATACAAATTACCATTCTTCCATAATCATCTGTAAAATCTATTCCTTCTGAATTTATTCCTTTAGAAACTGTAAATAATACTGAATTTAAATCTTCTTTAAAATTTTCTATTGTTTTTCTTAATTTTTTAGAATCTATATTCACTTTTTTATATTTTTCTATTTCTGATATTATTTTATTATTTAACCAATTTACATAAAATTTATTCATTTTATCATATGAAGAGAAAAAAATTAATACTCCACCTTTATATACATTTTTTATTAAATTTAATACTATCTTTCCTATATTATATATCATTATTTCATTTTTTTCTTTTTCTTCTTGATTTTTTAATTCTCTATATCTTAAATCAAAATTGTTATATAAGTAATTGCATATTAAATCAAATTTTATATGAGATGGATGAATTAAATTTGAATTTTCTAATTGAATAGGAAAAGATTTTTTTAATTGACTTTCATAAAAATGTATTGGAGTTAATGTGCCAGAAGTTAATATTAAAGTCCTTAAATCAAAATCTTTTAAAGAATTAAATTTTTTCAATGGAGAAATACATTGAATTTTTAATTGTCTTTTATTATAATCATTACATTTTAATGTAAAAAAAAATGATGATTTTTCTTCTTTTTCTGTTGTATTATTATATTCTTGAAAATTTTTTAAAAAATTTATCATTTCATCCAAAGAATCTAAATCATTTTTATTTTCTATTAAATAATTATATATTTTTTTTTCATCCCTATTATTTTTTCTAAAAATACGAAGATAATCAAAACATTTTTTTTTCTTTTGTACTAAAAAATTTTGAAGAAAAACGATCAATTTATTTTTAATATCAATAATATCATTTGAAAAATTTTCTTCTGAATCATTTTTATATTTTTCAATAATTATATTATCATAAGGAATATAAAAAAAATCTTTAAAGTCCTCTATATTTAAAAATAATGTATTTCTAACTTTAATTTCTTGAGAACCACGTTTAGGAATTTGAGTATTGATAATTTTTTGTCCTAAATGTTTCATAATATTAATAACAAGATTATAACTTTGAAAATTATAATATTGATCAAATTCATTTATTTCTTCATTTGAAGAATCAATGATTGTTTGAAATAAATTTTGAATGTCTTGACAATTTTTATAATTAATTGAATTACATGAAACATCTTCTAAAACATCAATAATATTATGTCCTTCATCAAGTATTATTATTGAATCATGCATATCAAATTTAAATGAATATCTTATATAAGGATTTAAAATATATTGATATGGAAGTATTATTAAATTTGCAGTAATCTTTGCCTTTTTTATATTGTAATAAAATGGACAAAAATTACTTTCTTTTCCTAATTTATAAATTGATTCAATGTCTAAATCATTAAAATATATTTTTGGGATTTCTTTTGTTTTATTATAATATTCACATGATAAATTTTTATTGTTATTTATATTTATTATTTCATTTAATCTTTTTAATTCTTCTGTTATTAAAGAATTATTTGGTATTTTCTTATTTATATTTATTAATCCTTTTAATTTATTTAAATTAGATGTTATATCATCTATTTCATACATATATATTTTTGTAATATATTTTTCAATATTTTCCTTAAATTCAGATAATTGAACATCTAAATCAATATTTTTATTATCAAAATTTATTTTTTGCATTTCTTCAATTTCATTAATAATAATATTTTTAAGATTAATAATTTGTAAATGGTCAATCTTTTTAAATTCGTTTTTACATATTCTACACATTTCATTTAATTGATTATTTTTATAATATTTTTTTAAATCATCATGAATACAAAATTTATCTCTTGAGCAAATAACAGAAGTAATAGGATCATAATTAGTTTTATTAAGTTCTTTAATAATATTATTAATTTGACTATGAGTTCGAGTAGCATAAATAATTTTTCCTTTAAATTTGTTTTTTCTTTGATTAATTCTAACCCAACTTAAAACAGAAGTTAAAAGACATAAAGTTTTTCCTGATCCTGTTGGAGACTCTAATGCAGCATATTGACCTGAATTTAAAGCTTCTATTACTTTTTCCATATATTTTATTTGGTTTGGATATGGTTTATATGGAAAATTTATTGGAATTTGATTTATATATAATTTATATTGACTATTTTCTGTTCCTTTTTTTTTCAATTTTATTGGTAAGTAAAGAGGTATGTCATCTAATTCATATTTTATTTCTTTTTTAATTTTCTCCATTTTTTTTGACTTTTTTTTACATTTTTTTCATTTTAATTTTTTATTTTTTTTAATTTTAATTTTTGTTTTATTATGTTTTGTTTTTATTTTTGAGAAAAACATTATAGAGTTTTTAGGTTGGGATTTTTGTTTTTTTCATAAAAAAATTAACGAATTTTATAATCATTCAATTAATTATCGTTAATGATAAATTTTGCAAAAAACATATAATATATTCAAATAATGTGATCTTTGAATAATATATTTTTCATATAAATGATAAAAATTATATTAAATTATATGTTCATTATGAATGAATGTTTTATTTATCCTTAAACCATTCTTAAATAAATTAATTATTTATTATTTTTTGAGTTTAAAAAATAATTTTTATCTTTAATTATTATCTTTTTTTAGAAATTCGTAGATTTTATTGTATTTATAAATTATATAAATAATAACTTAAATAGTTTATTTTAAATATGTTTCTTGATTCTTCGAACTATAAAAACATATTTAAAACAATAAATACTGAAAAAAAAGAAATAAATTTCAAAAATATTTCAAAAATAAACACAACAGAAAATAAAATAAAAAGATCCAAAATAATAAATTATTCAAATTTTGTGATAAATAATCAAATTGATTATAAAAAAGCTTTTGAAAATCTCTTAACAAATTTAAATAAAATAGTTCCAAAAACAAAAAATGAAATACAAAAATATAATCTTAAAGATTTTAAAAGAGATACTTTTATTAATTATTCAAAAAATTCTCATTTTATTTCTTTAAAATGTCAAAAAGAGAATTCATTAATTGAAAAAGATAATTCAATATCTTTTAAATTAAAAGATAATGAAAATATAAATAAAATTTTAGGAAATAAAATAAAAAGAAATTTAGAAATTAAAAATGAAAATTTAAATAAAAATTTAGAAAAAAAACCAATTGTTAGTTTTGAAAATGGAATAATTAGAATAGAAAATGAAAGTATAAATTATGATATAAATCAAAATAACGAACTTGTAAAATAAATTATTTAAAATTTTTAGAATTTTAATATAATAAAAAAATTATTAGTTAATTCTAATTTACAAATAAAAAAAGAATGCAATGAAATAAATAAGAAGTATTTCTTTAATATTTCAAATGTTTTCTTTATAATCACTATTAATAATGATAATTATAAAGTTATTGAAATTTATGAGAAAAAAGGTGAAAAAGAAAAAATAATTAATTCAGATATCTCAATATTAAAAGAATTAATTCATATAAAGAAATATTTAGAAAAAATGCAAAAAAAAGTATAAATATTTCTTTAAAAAAAGGTAGTTTATAAGTAATTTTTAATTATATCATTTTTATTTATATAAAGATATCTTAAATTTAAAATATAGAATAAAAAAAGCTTTTTAATATTGTTTTTAGAATTAAATAAAAAATAAAATTATCTTTTTTTATAAAAAAATAGTTAAATTATTGTATCACTTGTTTCTCGATAAGATTTATTAATAGTTGAATAATTTGAATTATTTTCCCATTTATGATTTAATTCTGTTAAAATTTCTTTTTTTAAATTTTCATTTTTCATATATCTTGGATTTTTCATTGATTGATTCATAATATTATAAGGATTATATTGTTTATTATTTTTAAATGAAATTCCTTTATTTACTCCTTTTAAATTTGAATCAGATTTAAATTTATTATGAATCAAATTATTATCTTTTTCAATATCTAAAAATGTTTTATAATCTAAATAATTTCTTTTTGTTTCTTCAATTAATGTTAAAATTGTTCTTCTTGATTTTTCTCCTTTATATGGTGCATTTAATAAATTATTTAAACTTTTAAATTTTTCTGAATTTTCTGCTTTTCTTAACACACCTGTTAAAACTTTATTTTTTTTTTGCTTTGGATGTGGATTATATAATTCATCATATAAAACTTTCATTTTTTGATTTAATTCATGTTTTTTTCTAAAATCCATTTTTTATTAAGAAAATAAAATATATTAATATAAAAAAACTGACAATAAAAAAGAATTTGATTGTAGCTTTAATTATACTTTATATTCAAATTATTTTTTTATCTTGATTGTGGATTAAAAAAAAACAAAAAAAAAAAAATTGAATTCTTTTAAAACTTTAAAACACAGATTTTATTTTAATTGTTTCATTTTTAATTTTTTTTAAATCATCATTTATAATTATAAAAGTTTAATTTATATAAATGAAAAAAAATCCTTTATGGCCAATTCCAAAGAAAATAGTATATGAAGAAAATTATTCAATTGATCAATTAAGTTTTAATTCTCATCAAAATAATTCATCTGAGAAATCAAATAAAGTAAGTGAAAAAAATTCAGGAGATTCTGATAATCAAATCCAATTAAAAAAATTTTTTTTTTTGATCTAATTTTTTCCAATTTACAAATACATAACAGTAGCATTAATCAAGGTTATATTGATTTATTAATGAATTGTTTAGTTAGAAAAAAGAAATCTCATATTTATTCTTTATTTAAAGAAATGGAATATGAAATAAATTCTTGTAAAGATTATTTCACAAAAAATTATTTAATTAAAGAATCTGTTTATAGATTACCAAAATTTGAACAATATTATAAACATTATTTAACATTTTTATCAAGACCTTATATTTCTAATATTTATTTTAATGAATTACTTAGAGAAAATTCAAAGCAAAAAGCTCAAATATATTTTGATTATAATTATGGAATTAAAAAAGAAAATATTAAAGAAGAAAAGAATGAATTAAAGGAAATTATATTTAATGCAGATATAAGAGAAACATTAGAAAATTATTCAACAACAATGACTTATGATTCAAATGAACAATTAATTTATCCTATTGAAATTTATAATAAATGTAGAAATGATTATAGAAATAATAGTTCTTGTAAAAATATGAATTTTTCTCAATCTGAAATTATTAATTTAAATAAAGATTATATTAATCAAAATAATAATGATTTTGATAACAATGAATCATTAGTTAATATAATTAATGATTTAAAAAAAAAATCAAGAAGTAAAGAAAAAGAAATTAAAAAAAAAATTGAAGAACCTAATAAATCTAATTATAAAGATAAAAAGAGAAGTTTACAAAAATATAAAACTCAAATTGGAATTAAAAATCGTGCTCATTCAAAAGATAAAAATATTATTTTAACAAATAATAATTATAATAAATCTAAAACAAGAGATTTAAATAATTTATATACATCAAACATAAAAAAAATATCTTATATAAATATAAATCAAGAAGAAAAGAAAAAAGAATTAGAACAAAAGAAAAAATTAATAAATAAAAGTCAATCAATAAATAATAATCTAAATAAAATTTCAGAATCAAATATAACAAAAAGTAATAGATATTTAATGAATGAAATTCAACAAAAAAATTTTATAAATTTAAAGCAATCTCTAAATTTACAAAATTATACTTCAGAATATAAAAGAAAGACTTTATTGAATTTAAATATTGATATTAAAAATCAAAATAATAATAATTACAATTTAAGCATTTCTGCAAGAAATAAACAAGCAAAACAAAATGAAATTTTTAATAGATTAAATAAAGAAAAATCAAAAGGTAAAAAAGGTTCTTATTCTAAATCTCCTAATAAAAAAGTTTTAAAAATTAATCCTTTTAATACTATAAGTGAAAGTATTGAAATTAAAAAAATTGATAACAAGAAAAAAATTGAAAAATTAATTTCTCATAATAAATTATTAACTGCTCCTAGTTTCTCTTCTAATTATCAATTAGTTAATTCAACTAAAAATAATAATATTCAAATTAATTTTAATCCTAATAAAAATAATAATTATTCCATCCAAAAATTTAAATATAAAGATATTTATAAAAAAAAATTAGAAAACAAATAAGTTTTTGATAGTGATTTAAAATGGAATAAAAATTCAGAATAAGTATAAATAATTAAATTTATTCATATAATAATATTTTTTCATTTCAAGAATTTAAAAAATTTTTTAATATTCTAATGAATTAAAATATATATATAATGTAAAAACAAAATATAAAAAATATAAACAAATGAATTAAAAAAAAAAATAATTTTTCAAAAACCAAAATTTTAAAACGGATTTCTGAATCTGAAAACAAAAAAAAAAGAAAAAAAATAAATAAAATTTAATATATAACTGAAATGGGTTGCGGAGGTAGTAAGACATTAGAAGACGACTATGATGAACATAATATTCAGAATGGAATAGCATACGATAAAGATGAATATGTAGATTTTTCTCAAAACCCAAACGAATACATATCAAAGAGCGAAAATTATTATAAAAATCAAAATCCAGGTTCAGGAGCATTTTCAGATTCATTATTCCCTCCAAATAAGGATTCATTTTATGGAAAAGACGAAGATTCAGATCGTAGAAATAAATCACTAAGTAAAATAAATATTAATGAAAATGACATAATATGGAAACATGCAAAAGAAATTTGGCCAGAAGGGAAAATGTTTAATGAAAAAATGTCAATTGAAGATATTAAAATAGGAGAAGTAGAAGATTCATATTTAATAGCAACATTATCAGCAATGGCAGAATTTCCAAGATTAATACTTCAATTATTTAAAACTGTTGAACTTCCAGATGATGGTTCAGCAATTGAAATAGGATTAAAAATTGATGGTTATTGGAAAATTATTCCTCTTGATGATATGTTTCCAGTTAATAAAAATTCAGGAAAACCAATTTTTGGAAATACAATAACAAATGCTTTATGGGGTGTTTTTTTAGAAAAAGCTTGGGCTAAAGTTAATGGTGGTTATGCTAATATTATTACTGGTTTTCCTAGAGATGTTTTTGATGCTATTACTCCTTTTGCTGTTTTACCTATTGATGTTGAGAAAGAAAATAAAAAATCTTTATGGAAAAATATTCGAGAAGCAGATGCTTATCAATGTATTATGACTGCTAGTATTAAAGAAGGAACTGATAAAATAGAAGAAGTTGGTTTAATTGCTAATCATACTTTTTCTCTTGTCTCTGCTTTAGAAAAAGAAATTAATGGAGAAGGAGTTAAATTACTTAAATTAAGAAATCCTTATGGTGCAGGAGAATGGAATGGTGATTGGAGTGATGGAAGTGATAAGTGGAATGAAGATAATGCTAAAGAAAAATTCGGTTTTAATGGGAAAGATGTTGATGATGGTATTTTTTGGATTGATTATGATAATTTTTGTAGATATTTTCATGATGTTTGTATTTGTGTTCCTTTAAATCCTTTATTTTCTGCTACTTATAAAATTGATAAATTGAATGCTACTTCATTTAATGTCATGAAAATTAAAGTTCCTAAAAGTGAAAATGGACAAATTATTTTTACTAGTAATATTTACCCTAAAATTTATCGTTTTCATAGGAAAATAACTTCTGAACAAAATGTAATTTATAATATGGTTTTAGCTAAAATTGATAAAAAGAAATTTACATATATAGAATCATCATATAATGAAGCCATATCTACAAATTTACCTGATGGAGAATATTTATTAATATATAATGTTGGTTATGATATAGCTGGAGTAGAAGCAAGGAAATATTCTATTAATATTTGTACTTCTGATATTTGTCAAATAAGTGAAATGCAACCTGATTATAAGTTTGATTTATTAAAATCGGTTGTGATTCCTCGAATTGAAGATATGAAAAAATATGAACAAAGATTTAAAAATAAAATTGTATTATTTACTGGAAATAGATTTGAAAATTCTTCTTTAGCTTTCTTTTATATTCAAAATAAAGGAAGTGATGTTTTACATTTTCAACCAAATGTATATTTTAAAAATATTAAATCACTTGAAGGTGAAATTCCTCCTTTGAAATTAAAGAAAAAAGCTAAATATATTTATTTAGGTGCTAGACAAATAGTTGATGCACCTTTTCAAACTGGAGGAAATGGAAAAACTTTTCCTGAAGAAATTGAAGGTGCTATTGAACCTGAAATAAATGATGATATTCTTCAAAATTATAGAGATAATAATGATTATAGTGATATGCAAATAAATTTCAAATTTCAACAAGTTTAAATTTGAGTATAAATTTATTAATTTTATTAATTATTCATATATTTTCTAAATTTTAAATATTTTTTAGATTTTTTATAAAATCATAAAAATATCTAAATAAAAAAGTATTTAAGTTACAATCCCAGTTATTTTAAACTTGAAAAAATAGAATCAATAGATTTTATCCATTAATTTAACTAAAAAAAGAAGGAATAAAATGTGAGAATTTCTTGTAAAATGTGATTTCTTAAGCTCTATGTGATTAGTAAAAATAGAATAATACTACTTAATGTAGAAAAGAAAGGATTAATGAAACCAAATGATAATTTTAACTTTTATATAACCTACTTCAGGAAATACATGAATTGGTTAATCATAATGAAGAAAAACAAAAGTTAAATTATCTTAATTTAGAAGTTTTTTATTTAAATTTAAATTATTTTATAAAGAATAAAAATTATTTTTTAAATGATCATAAATTTTATATGTTGATTAAATATTAAAAAAATAAAAAAAACATTTCAAAAGCCAAATAACTAGTTCTTAAATATTAAAAATCCTTAAATAATATTTTTAAATAAAAGATTTCCAAAAAATACATAAACATAAAAACCAAAAAATCCAAAAAAAAGAGAAAAAATCTCTTTTTAACCAAAAAAACTATTAATTATCAACATCATGTAATTCCATATCAATGAAATAAGAATTAATATTTTCATGCAATTTATCAAGATTGATATTAGTTTTTTTAGTCAGTCCTTTTTCAATTACAACTTTAGCTACATCAACAGCGACTCTAATAGAATTTTTAACATCAAGAGCAGAAGGCATTATAAATTCAGGTCTTAATTGATCTTCTGTAACTAAACCAGCAATAGCTTCTGCAGCAGCGATTTTCATTTCAGTTGTAATTTTAGGAGCATTGGTATCAATAGTTCCTCTAAATAAACCAGGGAAACAAACAGAATTATTAATTTGATTAGGATAATCTGATCTTCCTGTTGCTATTATATATGCTCCTGCTTCCTTTGCTAATTCTGGGAAGATTTCTGGCTCTGGATTGGCTAATGCAAATACTACTGGATTCTTTGCCATTGATTGTACATTTTCTTTTGATATTGTTTTTGGACCTGATAATCCTATCACCACATCTGCTCCTTTTATTACTTCTGATAATGTACCTTTTATACATTCTTTATTTGTTACTTCTGCTATTTTGTCTTTAAATGGATTCATGTTATGAGGACGACCCTTGTATATTGCTCCATGTGTATCACATACTATGAAATGTTTGAAACCGTAATTCATTAATAAGGTACATACTGCTAATCCTGCTGCTCCTGCTCCATTCATTACTATTTTACAATCTTCTAGTTTTGTTTTTCTAAGCTTCATTGCGTTTATCATACCTGCTAATGTTACTATAGCAGTACCATGTTGATCATCATGGAACATAGGACATGATACTGTTTCAATTAATTTTGTTTCTATATAGAAACAATCAGGTCCTTTAATATCTTCTAAGTTAATTGCACAGAATGATGGAGCAATATTTTGAATTAAACTTATTAATTTATCTTGATTTTGTTCTTGAATACATATTGGACAAATATCAGTTCCTCCAAAATATTTGAAAAGAACACTCTTTCCTTCCATAACAGGCATTCCAGCAAGAGCACCGATGTTACCTAAACCTAAAATTGCAGTTCCATTTGTTATTATTCCTCCATAATTACTTTTACATGTAATGTCATGTCCTAATTCTGGTTTAGCTGCTATTTTCTTTGCTAAAGCATCTAAATTCTCCCATGCATAAAGAGATTTTAATTGCTTTGCATTACCTAATCTAATTTTAAGTCCTATTTCAATTACACCTCTATTTCTCATATGAATTAAATTTGAATTTTCTGGATTTGTATGTTTGTGCATATAATATCCTTTTGGCATTGGTTCTTTCCATCCTTTTGTTCCATAAGCAAGGAAAGATTTGAATTTTTCATATATATAATCTTTTGTTGTTTCCATTCCATGCCAATTATATTTATCTAAATCATGTTTTACTAAACCATTACCAAAAACATGATCAACAACTTTTTCAAGAATTTCAAAGAAATCATCATTGAAAGATTTATCTCTATTTAAATTAAGTGAACCACTTTTAATAAGTTCTAAAATATATTTCAAAATAGGATTAGCATCTCCAGTGAAATGAATATCAAGAAGAACTCTCCAAATAGCAGCGAAAATAGAATTACTGGTAATATCAGTTTTTTTTCCTTTAAGGCAATTATCAATATCTCTTTTACAACAACCATCAAGATAAGCGAATTGATTATAAAAGCTGCTTTTTTTCCATAATTCAAGGAATTCTTTTCTTCTTTGTTCACTAACATTAAAGAATTCGACACCAGAATAACAAGGAGAAATAGCACAGACAGTTTCACAAAGTACTTCACTATTAGTGATTCTTCCAATATCTAAAATAATTGGATAAGCATCGATATTAGCAACTTGTTTATAATAAGCAGAGAAGACTTCTAAATAAGGCATACAAGCATTTTCATGCCATGGTTTCTCAGTAACACAAGATGAATCTGTTACTAGAATAATACTATTTCCTTTGTTTGTAAATTCATATGCTCTTGTTATATCTTTTTCTATTTCTAAACATGGTTGTGCAACTCCTGGACTGTATACCATGGATAAACATGAGGAATCACGAATGTGAAGCTTTAATTTTATTTCTATTAATCCATGCAGATGAGACATTATATTTTCTAATGTAAAATCTGAATCTCCGTTACATTCTTTTCCTAAAAACATTTTTTTATTTATATTTTTTTTTTTTTCATTTAGATTTTTATAGTTTTTAACATAGGTACTTATTTAATTTTTTAATTATTTGTTTGTTTTTTTTTTCTTTTTTTTAATAATTTTTTGGAAAAGGGTTGTATTATATAAGGGAATTTATGATTTTATTTAATTTTTTTAATTTTGGAGAAAAATAAAAATAATAATTAAAGATTTTATATATTTGAAATATTAGCATTTTTTGTTTCTTCCTTTGTTAATTCTAATCTTTTTTTATGATCATTAGTAGAAATATTCCTAATATTATTACCTTTAATTAAATCATAATGTTTAGTGTATTTTGAAGGTTCATATATATCAAAATTTTCTTTAATTGCAGTAGCTAAATCTTCCATTGTAACTAAATCACTATTTTTATGTTTGGCAATTAAACAAGCATTATCAATTACAGTGTCTAAGAAATTATCTGCCATTTCTGTTAAAAATTTTTCTACGTTATTATCTAAACATTCTGTACTTGTCAATTCATTACATATTTCTGTTAAACTGTTTTGTTTTAAAATACTTGGGAAATAAAAATCTTTATTTCCTTGTTCTTGATTATTTTCTATTATTTTATTTTGTAAATCGACTTGCATCATAAATGATAAAAAATTATTATTTTAATTTTATTTTTATTTTTTCCATTACAAATGTGTTTTAAAAGAAGGAAAATATTTAAATAATTATAAAATGATTTTATTAAATATATTTTTTAAGTTTTAATTAGAATTCAAATTAATATTAAATATTTAAACAGTTATAATTCAGAAGATACATTCAATAATAATCTATAATATATTTAAATATAAATTAAATTTTAATATTTTATCATTAAATCAAAAAGAAAGATTTATAAAACAACTTAATACTTTCAATTATTATTCATTTTTAAATAATTGATAAATAATTGTTTATTATATTCTCTTAGATTTAAAAAAACAATAAAGTTTATTCTTTGTCATATCATTAAGACAACAAAAGAAAAGATTATAATATCTAGTTGAATGTTCCTTTTTATTAAATAAAGATACTAAAATAATATCTTTATTAATTTTAAAAAAACATTAATTATAAAGATATATGAAATCTTGATTTTGTGTAATATTGTTTAGAAAAAAATTTTTGACCATAAATAACTATCTTATTTATTAATTTTTTTTATTAATTATTACCTCAAAAATTCAATAAAAAAAGTTACAAATTTTGAATATTCATTTTTAAAATATAATTTTTAATTAATAATTATATTAAATGAAATATATTTTTAAAAGCTTTCTCTTTATATTTGTTTTCCAAATATCTAAAGAAATAAATATAACTCCAGCTCATAAATATTTGATAGATAAAATGGCTTTTATTGTAGGTAAATTTATACAGAATGTTGATGAAAAGAATAAAACAAAATTCTTTAAAAGTGAATGTGGTCAACATATGTTTAAAGAAATTTTTACAAATGACTATTTATTGGTAGACATTATATTTAATTTTGGTTATGATTCAAGTAAATTAAGTGATGAAAAAAATTGTTTAATAAATAAGTGGGCTTATTATCTTTTAACTTATGAATCAGATAATTCTATTAATTATACAAAAGGGCTATATTCTTTTTTAGAACATAAAGTTTTTCATGTTGGATTATGTTTATGGAAAGAATGTTTTGAAGAATTTATTGATTTATTTAAAAATAACGAGACGATTGGAAAAATCTTTCCTAAGACAAAGGGAGTTAAAATTTTTGGAATTAATTTCCCTTTTGATGATGATATAAGAAAAAAAATAAATGAATCAAATATACATAATTATATTTTTAATCAAGAAAAAAATTCAACAACAAATAAAAAAGAAGAATGTCAAAATAAAATATCTTTACAAAATTATATTTTTTGTTTATATCAAGAAGATTTTTTGACAAACATACAATTTTTTTTGATTATTTATATTATGGCTAGAATAATATTTACATTTTATTTTAAAACATTAAATAATAATAATGAAGAAAATTTTAATACAAGTTTACAAGAAATTGATATAAATATTCCTTTGAATAAAGATGATATTTCTGAAAAAGACGAAGTTAGAAACTATTTAATTGACCATACAGATATTACTGAAACAAACATTTATAAATTTTCAAAAGGATTATCATTTCTTTCTAGTTTAGAATATTTATTTCATTCAAATAAAAAAAAGCCTATTAATCAGTTACTTGGAATTAGAGTTATAATTGTTTTTTTAATTATATCATGTGAAAATTGCTTTGCTTTATTTAAAATTCCAAATATTGGAATGTCAATATATAATGTTATTGATAGTTATTTTTTTTTTATTATTAAAATATTAACATATTCATATGACTTTTATAAAGTAATATGTGGTGCAATTTTAGGTTATATTTTTTTAGATTATTTTAAAAAGAATGAGCAAAGTAAATTTTCAATTAAGACTATTTTTAAATTTTATTTAGTTTGTTTACCATATGTCAGTTCATTTTTTATTCTTTATTTTATTTCAGAAAAATTAATTAAAATAATTGGAGAATACTATTATCCTACAGTTCACTTTCAATTTTTTACACAATATATTTTGAATTATAATTGCTCGTCTGATTATACATTATTCTTTCCTTTTAAACAAGATGAAAATAATAATTGTTATAAATCAACTTATTTTTTAGTCAGTGAATTTTATTGTTTTATTTTTTTAACTTCAATTTCATTTTTACTTATTAAAAAAAGAGCAAGAATTTTAGATTATTCCATGTTTTGTTTATTAAATGCTTTATCATTGATTTTATATATTCTAGGTTATTGGGGATTTAAAGAGGAGGAAAATTTTAGTTATTCAATTTCAAAAATTTTTGGTAATATTAATACAATAAAAAAGCCACATTTATTTTTTATTTTATATTATCTAGGATTTAATTTCGGAATTATATATTATTATCGTAAAAATATAACACATTTTTCTCCTAATTTTTTTTCAAAAGATGAAATTTTAATACCCTTTAAATATAATTATGATACATTTAAATATTTATCAAAAAGTTCAAAATTGTTTAAAAAGATATCTAGAATATTAATATTGGTATTAATCATTTTATTACCATTTAATTATACTCTTCTAAGAAAATATGATGATAATGATAATAATAATAATTTTATTTTAATTTTAAAAGAAAATGAAATTATTAAATTTATTTATTATTTTGAAGGTTTATTTGCAGGATTATTATTTGTTTTATTTCTTCTAATTTTTTTAATTGCTTCGAACATTGAACCCTTGGAAAAATTATTTTCAAATGATATATCTTTATCAGTGAATAAACTAGCATTTATTATTTTTAATTGTACTACTTCAATAATTGTAATAGTATATAGTTCAGAAAGCTACAATTCATATTTTAACATTAAAAATATCCTTTTAACATCTTTTCCTATAAGTATATTTATTATTAGTTTTTCATTATTTTATGGTACATTAATCGAACTTCCTATTACTTTTTATTCAAATCAGTTTTTATCGAAAAATAGAAAAGAAAAACATTAAAAATGTAATTTATAAATACTATTCATTAAATAATTTTTTCAAAAATATAAAAATAATAAATAAATTTAAATTCAAATAATCTTGACTTTAATTTAATTACAAAATTAAATATAAACATTATTTATTAAAATATATATAGTTTATTTAAACAAAATGAAATATTTAAAACATTTAAATTTTCCATTTTTGAAAAACAATAAAATAATTATAATTAAATAGTTTTAATATGTATAATACTTTTATTTCCTTTTTCTCCCCAATCATCTTTACTGACCCACATTTTTTTAAATATTTCCAAAGTTGAAATAACATTACCTCCAGTCCAACAAGATAACAATCTATTTCCAGGACTATGAATTCTAACCTTCATATTTTTAGGAGATAAATATTTAATTTCAGTATGAAATTTTTCTTGAATTCCCTTAAATAAAGTATTACCTCCACTAATTAAAATATTATTAAATAAATTTTTCCTTAAATCAATATCAACTTTATTAATACTTGTAACAATCATTTCTTGAAAACTTAAATGTTCACTTCCAATAATAGAAGGATTAAATAAAATTTCAGGAGCTAAAGATTTTTCTTCTCCTATTTTAATAGCATTTCCATCAGGTAAATTATATGTATTAGAACTTTCACTTTTATTTTTAT
>JAEEGK010006621.1_pt1 | contig 27846 bp, 17 predicted proteins | sample 8958771 | NCBI WGS metagenome assembly JAEEGK01 (sample SAMN16246547, study PRJNA631951) | gut metagenome | biome: gut microbiome; feature: rumen; material: SC-attached | host: Bos | place: Iran: Karaj | collected 2018-10 | reverse complement strand
GAACAGAATAGAAAAAATCATCATAATTAATAGTTAGATTATGAACTTTAATTAAAGAAGAAAGAATAGAAATACCAAAATAACCATAATTAATAAAAATATTATAATAATTTTCTTCGTAATTTTCAACTTCAGCCCAATCAATTTTTAAAGGATAATCTCTAAAATCAATATAATCTTCAGTATTATTATTTAAATTTGTATTATCTCCTTCAACTGAATAATCTGGTTGTCTTTCATCATGTAAGGCTTGTAAAATTTCTTCACGTGAATATATTGTATTATCTTCTAAGTTTGTAAAGAAAAAATTATTTCGGAGAAATGATATTAAGTTTTCTTGACTCATTTTTTATTAAAATATTAAACAAATTATTTCTTTTTTTTATTTTATTTTATTTTTTAATTATACAATATTTATATTTATTTTCCAATTTTATTAATTTTTTGAAAAAAAAAAAAAAGAAAATTTAAATTAAATATTTATTCATATTCTTCAAAATTAAAATTATTAGAAGTAAAATTATTTTTACCTTGATTAAATGTTTGAGTAAGAACTTCTGAATTGATATTAAATCCTCCAGAAAAAGTATTAGACATTAAATTAGGTTGTTTTTTTTTTTTGAATTTCTGTTCTAAAACAATTAATAATCTGCTTTCTATAATTTCATCAGCATTAAAATTTATTAATGCTTTTTTTAAAAAATTAGTTGCAGTAGGAAGAGAAACTCTTTTTTCATTATACATTTTTTTTAAGTGTTCAAGACATAAATCAAAAATTCTTTTATAACTTTTATCTAAATCTTTATCAAAGTCTTTTTCTGAATAAGATTGGTTATTTTTTATATTTTCTGGATTTAAATAATAATTTGGATTTGAATGTAAAATTTCATAAAATAAATTTAATGATATATTAATTTCTAAATCTGAAAAAGCATTATTTTTATTTTGAGGTTCATTTTTTATTGTATTTAATAATTCATAAAATGTATTTTTTAATGTATCTTTTTTATTTTCTGTATTTGTTATATTCATTATATAAATATAATTTCCTGGTTTTTGAGTTTTACTATATGCTTCTATTTTTGAAATTAAATTTTTTAAAACTAAAATTTTATCTTCTATTGAAACAAATTTACTATTTAAATCTTGTTTTTTTTCAAGAGAAATTTCTCTATTATTTATTTCTCCTTCTTCATTTTTTATATTTGAATTTTCTATTTTTGAAATATTTCCTTCACTTTCTTCTTTTTTTGATTTTGAAATATTTACTTTACTTTCTTCTTTTTTTGAAATTGATTGTTGACTTTTTTCATCTTCTTTTTTAATTTGTGAACTATCAAAAATCTTATAATTATCACTTGATTTAATTTCTTTTTCATTTTGTTCTTCTATTTTTATAGGAGAATTATTACTATTAGAATCTTTTTTATTATTTTCTTTTTTTGAAAATTGTTGTACATTTAAATTTTCATTTAAATCATCATGATTTATTTCATTATATATAATTTCACTGTTTTTCATTTGATTCATTAATTTATCATTATTATTATTATTATTTTGAGAATTTTTTAATGAAAAATTATCTTCTTTATCTATTATTTTACTTTGTCTTAAACTTTCATTTAAATAATCTACTTTTTTTTGTCTTATTTGATCTATTTTTCCTTTTTTATGATTTTTATCATTTAAATAATAATATTCTTCTACAATTTTTGATTTTGATAATGGTTTTTGTTTAGAACGTAATATTTCTTCTTTTTCTTTTTCTTCTTCTATTACTGATAATTTTTTTTCTGGGATTTTTATTTCTTCTTCTTCTTTAATTTCATATTTTTCCTTATTTAATTCTATTTTTTCTATTTTTTCTATTTTTTCTATTTCTTCTATTTTTTTATTTTTTTCTTCTTCAAGTAATTTTTTTTTTCTTTCTCTTTCTTTTTTTAAATCTTCAATTAATTTTAAACTTTGTTCTTCTCTTTTTTTAAATTCTTCTTCTTGTCTTTTTTTTAAATTTTCTATTTCCATTTCTCCATTTTCTTTTATTATTTCTTTTAATTGATCATTTACTAATTTATTTTGTCTAAAAATTCTATCATAATAATTATTTTCTAATTCAATTCTTTGTTTATTTAAAAATGATTGATTTTCTTTTATTGCTCTTAATGATATTAATTCATTTTGTTTCATTAATAATTTTGCATTTAATTCATTTTTTATTATTGGAAATTGATATTCAAAATATTTAATATAATTATCTTTTATTTTTTTTAATTTTTCTTCACTTCTATTTGATTCTGAAGCTAAATCATTTAAATAATAATTTTCTTTTTGTATTTTTTGTAATATTTCTTCATTTCTTTTCTTTGCAAATTGTTTTTCAAAATCTAATTGATCTAATTCATTTTCAATTTGCTTTAATTTGCCTTGTGCGAATATTTTTTCTATTTCTTTTCTTATTTTTATATTTGATGCTAATACATTGTTTTCTTTATGTAAAGATATTAATTCTTCTTTTTTTTGAAAATTATCATCTATGTTATTTAGTAATTCTTTGAATAATCTATTTTTGTTGTTGTACATTTTTATAATGTTTTATTTTATTTAATTTTAACTTAATTAATATTAAATAAGATGACAATTCAAATTTTTATTTTTTAAGTCAAAATTTTTAATTTTTAATTTGAGATTTTTTATTTATATGAAATTAAGTAATTTATATAAAAAATACTAATAAAATTATAAAAATATTTTAATCTTCCAATAAACTATCTAAATCTATTTTTTTAGCTCTTTCTTCCATTTTTTTTTCTTTGAATGATACTTTTTCTTTATTTTTGTTAAAAGCACTTTTTTTAAATTCTTCTTTTTCTTCTTTTTTATAAATAATTTCCTCAGATTTATTTGGTTTAATATTTAATATATTATTTATTTCATTGTTAATATTATTATCATCTTCATCACTATCCCAACCAGATTTTTTACTGTTTAATTTATTATTATTATTTTCTTTATTTATATTTTTTTTTCCTGTTTTTTCTAATTTATAAAAACTTTTCGGTTTTTTAATATTAATATTATCTATCATTTCTTTATCATCGATTAAATTTTCAAATAAATCATCATCATTTTTAAATTTACTTTTATTTTTTATTTTCATTATTTGATTTTGATTTTTATTTTCATTTAATTCACTTTCAAATTTTAAAGTAAAAAATTCATCATCTTTTTTTAATTCTTCACTTGAATTTGAACTTAAAGAATCATTGAATTTACCTGAAAAAGGAGATTTATCACTTGTTGATTTACTTATTGCATTAGGAGATTTAATTAGAATTCTTGAATTATTTTCAAAGTTATTTTTTAATAAATCTTGACTTTGTATTCTTTTTATTTTCTCTTCTTCTTCTAAAATTTCATCTTCTTTTTTAATAAAATTTTTTTCTCTTTTTTCTTTTAATTTTTCTAACAATTCATTTATTAATTCTTGGTTTTTATTATATAATTTTTCTGTTATTTCTCCTTCTGATAATATATAAAAAATATTTGGAATTACTTTATTTCTTATATTTTGTTTTTCTATATCATTTATTATTTTTTTATATAAAAATGTTATTTCTTTACAAATGATATAAATTTTATTTTTCTTTAATATTTTATCCATATCATCCAATAATTTATTATTGATAAAATCAGAGGATAAAATTTTAGGTAAATTTTTTAATTGATAAAATATTTGTTTGATTAATCCTTCATCATTAGTATTACATAAAATTTGGATTAATCTAAAATATATTTTATCAATGAAAATATCATTATCAATAATATCATAAAACAACTTAATTTTTTCAATAATAACTTCTTGAATTTTTCCCATTCCACAATCTAAAGCTTTACAAATTATAGGAATACAATCATTCATAAAATCATCTAAAGAAATATTTTCTAAAATATAATTCATTCTTCTTAATATTATAAATAAAGTCGCTGTTGGTAAAGATTTCATTTTAAATAATTTTTTTAAATTTGGATAAATTTCTTCTTTAAAATTTACATTATTTAAATCACATATTGCAAAAATTGAAGGAATTATTGGATTAATTAATTTATCTTCTTTAAGAAAATAAAATAAATTTGTTAATATATTTTTTTTTATTTCTTCTTCTGAAAATAAAGTTAATTTATTTGGTAATTCTTTTAAAAATTCATATGAATCTTTTATTTCTTGTTCATCTAAATCATTTATATAACATAAAGTTTGAAGTTTATTATTTTGGTCTTTGAAAAATTTTAAATTTAAAGTTTTTTCTATTTTAATTCTTTCTTTGGTTGAAAAATTTAAAAAATTTAAAATGAAAATTAAATATTCTTCATTAATATTATTTTTAATTAAATCATTAAAATTATCTTCATTAATAAATTTTTTATAAGAAGAAAATTTATTATCAGAAATATTAATTAATTCATTATTACTTAAAATATAATAAAAAATTAAACCTAAAGAGAAAATATCTGAAGAATGATAAATTTTATTTTCATTTATCATTTCTGGAGAAAAATATTTTATATTTCTTGTTAATTCACAAATATTTTTATTAACTTTTTCAGTTTCTTTTTCTAAAGAAGTTGTTGAACAAAAACAAGAAATCTTAACAATATTATTTTCATCAATGAAAATATTATTTATATTCAAATTATTATGACTTATATGATAAGTATTATGCATAAAATTAACTACTTTTAATATTTGATTAATTATTAATTTTTTTTGAATTATATCATTATTTTTTTCTACCCAAGTTTTTATATTATATGATATTTTTTCGGTGATAAAAAATAATTTTGAAGAATCTTCTGTTAAAGGTTGAATTATATTTAAAAAGTTTTTATGTTGATTTTTTGCTTTTTTTAATGTGTCGGATTCTTTTCTTAAGAAATTTAATATTTTTTCTTTTTGATCTTCTAAATATTTATTTAATTCTGATTTATCAAAAACAAAGACAGATACTTTTTGTTTTGTTTCATTATGTTCTCCATAATATATTTTCCAAAAATTATTTTCTAAATAATGTGTTTTTTCTATTGTATAATTTGTAAAATATTCATTTCCCATTTTGATGAAAAAATAATCATTTTTTTTTGCATGAGTTATTTTAAAACAATTAAAAAAAAATTTAATAGAATTTAAATTTTATATATTTTTGATAGTTAAATAAAAATATCTTTATAATTTTTATATAATAACTTCTTAAATTTTACCAATTATAGTTAATTGAATTTCTAAACTATTATTATAAAAAAAGGAGAAATATTATTCTATTAGTTTTTATTTTTAGATTCTCTGAATTTTAAAAAGGATTATTAATTGATATTTAAATTGAATTTTATTTTAAAAATTATTTAAGAATTAATCTATTTAAAATATGTCAAAATCAAAAAATGAAACTGTTGTAATTTATGAACCAACAATTTTATATTCTTCTTCTTATTGTTTTTCAATCGGAAATTCCTTGATGAATAAAAATAATAATAAAGTAAATTGTTCCATATTTACTCCTTTGTGGAAAACAAAAAAAAAAAATAATAAAAAAATAAAGCATTCAAAAACAAGATTTTCACTTTCAATGGAAAAATTACAGAGTGTTTTAATTAAAAATTTAAAAATATGCTTAAAACATCAAAGAGAAAATAAAAGATGTAAATCACTTAATGAAGAAAGAAAGAATTCTTCATTCAAAAACAAGAAAATAATGAAAAATCAAAAAAAATCAGATTTAATTCAAAATTATGATGAATTAATTGAGAAATTAAAAAGAAGTCCACCTCAAATAAAAAATTCAGAGCCTGAAGAAATAAAATATATTAATTTAGTGAAAATAAAAAATTTTAAAAAACAAATGACTTTAGATAAACAGAAGATTAAATCAGATATAAAAATAAATAATAAAATATTAAATCCTAAAAAAATAAATTCTTCAAGATTAAATTCACTTCAATATCACAAATTATTATCTTCTGACGTAAAAAATTTCACAAATACTGAAAACATAAGTGATTTTTATGAATATACAGAAAGATGTATGGAAATTATTTTAGAATTAGATAAAAGTAAGCAAGTAAAAATAAAAGAAAAAATAAATTTCCATTTTCCAGAAGAAGAATCATATAAAAAAATAGTATTATTTGATTTAGATGAAACATTAGCACATTGTATAGGAGAAATAAAAGGAGATATGTCAAATAAAAAGAATTATAAACATATTGTTGATGTAACTTTACCTTCAAAGAAAAAAACTAAAATTGGAATTAACATAAGACCTCATTGGGAAGAAACTATGAAATTAATTAAAAAACATTATCAAATTGTTATTTATACTGCTAGTCATCAATCTTATGCTGATGCTGTTTTAAATTATATGGATCCACAAAAAAAATATACTAAATATCGATTATATAGAAATCATTGTGTTCAAGTTAATGTTTGTGGAAAGAAATTTTATATTAAAGATTTAGATATTTTTGATAAGTATTATGATTTAAAAAATATTGTTATTATTGATAATTCTGTTTTAAGTTTTGCATATCATTTAAATAATGGAATTCCTATTGTTCCTTATTATGATTCTGAAGAAGATTCTGAATTAAGTATTCTTGGTTATTATTTATTATCTATTTATAATTATGATGATTTGAGAGAAGCTAATAAAATCCATATTAGAATTGATTATTATTTAGAAGAAGCTAAAAAAGAAATGGAAGAAGAAGAAGAAGAAGATGAAGAAGAAGAAGATAATGAAGATAATTGTTTAAATAATAAAAATGAAAATAATATTATTTCTTCAGTCAAAACAGAAGAAAATGATAATTTAGAATATAAAAATACAATAATTAACGAAATTGAAAATACTAGACGATATACTTTAACTGTTGATAAAAAGAATAATGAATTAAGTAGTTTAAGTCCTTCATATAGAAATAAAAGGAAAACAGCTACTAATAATAATGAAGGTTTAAATATATTTGATGTATGGAAAGGTATAAGAGAAGAAATGAATGAAAAGAAAAAAAAATCTCGTTTTCATCAATAAATAAATTGGTGGAATTTATGTAAAAATTTTATTATAAATTAAAAAAACATACAATACTTGATATATGATTTTTTACTTTGTAATTATGATTTAATTATTACAATAATTTTAATTCATTTAAAAAATAAATTATATTTATATATCATATATATTTAATTTTTTTATTTTATTTTTTTGGTTGATTTTTTTAGAAGAATCATCTTTTTTATTATTTAATTTTAATCTACTTATTTGATTTAAAAGTGATATTTGTTTGATATGATTAGTTTTAATTGTTTTATTTTCTTGTGAATGAATTAATAAAGGAGGTTTAAATTTTGGTTTAACAATATTATTATTTTTATGAATATTTGAATTTGTATTTGTATTAATTTGATTATTTTGATTATTATTATTATTTTCAAAATTATAAATTGAATAATTATTTGATATATTTAAATTTGTATTTATATTTACATTCACAAAACTTTTATTTGAATTTTTCCTTAAAATATTTTTAGTTGATTTAGTTTTTCTTATATTTTTCTTTTGATTTGGAGTTGTATTCATATATCTCATTAAAGGATTAGTATGACTTATTTTATTTTTTACTTTTGATTTTGATTTTAAAGTTGCTATTTCTATTTTTTGTTCATTATTACCTTCTTCTATTTTTCTATCCTCCACTAATCCTAAAATATTATTAACTTTACTTTCTGATAATATAATTTCTCTTTCTTTTTCACCTATAGTTTTTTGTTTAGCAGGCCTTCTTTTTACCGCTAATTTATTTTGTTCCTTATTTTTTAAATTTCCTTGACTTTTCAAACTAGTATGACTCTTTTTATCATCTTTAAAACTCATTAAACTCTTTTTTTCTTCTTTTAAATTATCTTGTTCTTTATTTGATATACTTCCATTATTATAATTATTTATTGATTTATTTGCTAGTAAATTTACTTTACTTTGAGTGTTTGTCTGGGTTGTTGAATTATTTCGAACTAACATACTTAATGTTTCAAAATTATTTAGTTTATTTATTTTTTTATTTTCATAAAATAAATTTACATAATCTATTTTCTTTGATACATTTATAATATCTTTTATTAAAGTTCTATTAAAATATTTTATATTATCAGATAAATTTTCATTTACAGAAAAATTTATAATATTTTCTACTCTTTTTTCAAATGAATTAATAAATATATATTGTAATTCTTCATTTGAAATATTTTTTCCATATTTTAATATAAATTCTAAAAATAAGTCTAAAGAAACACTATCCCATTTTATATATTCTATAATATTTATAATATCTTCTCTTATATTAATTTCATCATCTAACCAATTTAAAAGGGCTTTTAATATTTTATCTGAAGAATTATTTAACAAAAAATTTTTATTCTTTAATAATAATAAAAATAAATGTTTTGATATTTTAGAAATTTTAGGTTCATCATATAAATTACTGAAATTATTCATGAAAAAACAACAAAGTATACTATGAAAATAACAAGGTTTCATAAAAGTTTTTAGAGTCAAATATTCAATATTTGAATTACTATTTATTATTTTTATAAAATTATTCATTTTAAAAATACTATATAAGCTTTTATTATTTGATATACTTTTAATATTAATTTGACGAGCTTTTATTTCTTCAATAAATACAGAAGAAACAAAAGTTAATATGTGAAAAATATTATCATTAACATTTCCTTTATTATTACTTTCCATTTTAATAGACACATTTAAACTATCATCAGTTTTTTTATAAAAAATAATTAATACAATTTTTCTTTCATTTTTCAAATCAATTTGATTATCCAATACAAATTCTTCATAATAATTTTCAATATCATTAACATCAATTTTTAAAAGAAAAGTTGGATTTGGTAAATTATTTATATCATTTAAATTGTCTTCACTACAAATTTTCATATATTCATTTGTTAATAAATCAAAAAAATTTTTTTGTCCTCTTTTATTTTGTACATAATTGATTATAGATTCTAATTCATTAATAGTAATATTATTAATATCTCCATTTGTAAATAAATATGTTCTGTTTTCTGAAATTAACACATTATTTTTAATTAAATATTTAGAAAATTTTTCAACAATTTCATCTATTATTTTAAGGTCAAAACTAGATAAATTTATATCAGACTTTAAGTCATTATTATTTTCTTTATTTTTTCCAATTTGAAAATAATATAATAAATTATCACCAACAATTTCTAAACATTTTAAAAATAATTCAAACCAAGCATTATCTATTTCTTCATTATTATTATCTTCTAAATTACCATTTTTATTTAATTCATTTAATTTATTATAACTCATTTCCAGAAGTGTTAATGCATTTTGTTGATTAATTTTTTCTCCTGTAATAAAATAATTGTTTATCAAAACAAAACAAAAAGAATCATTTTTAAAAAATTCACTAATTTTTAATAACTTTACAACATTAGTATATTCTTCTAAATATAATAAATTATTATTATTTAAAGATAAATTTCCTTTTTGATACACTTCAATAAAAGTTTTAAAGTCTTCTGGAGTTAATCCTAAAGGAAATATAATTTTATTATTATTATTTAAGTTTTGATAATAAAATGAAGGTGAAAATTCTAATACTTCTGTTTTTAAAAGAACAACTTCTCTTGTATCTTGAAATTGAAAAGTAAAATTTTCATAAGAAATTTCAGACATAATAAAAAGAATATTTGTATTTAAATTTATTATTGGAAAAAATATTAAAACAATTAAAAATAAAAGAAATAAAAAAGGAATATTTAAAAAATAATAAAAAATTATAAAGTAAAAAAATAAAAATAAAAGCTAGAAAGAAAATAAATAAGAATAGATATTTGGGCCTATAGGGAAAGAGATATTAGGGAAGAAAAGAATGTGATAAGGCCATTTCTGTGGGATTAATCTATCTCCCCAATTATCAGACTCTCTATCATCATTCTTACTCCTATTCTTCCTATTTATCATACTCCTTTTTTATTCACCTTTAATCTTTGCTTTTCTCCTCTTTCCTTTATTCTACCATATCTCACTTTTTTTTCATCTTAATCAGTTCTAATTTTTTTCCTTTATATTTTTTTCTGATTTATTTTCACATTATTATTTTGAGCTTAATATTTTTTTATGATTTTAATGGTATATTAAAAATTCTTAGTTTTTTTCTAGTTCTTATTTTTTTATAAAAATTATAAATAAAATTTTTAAATAATATATTAAAACTATTACAAATAATTTTCCTTTTAACCAAAAAACCAAAAACTATTGTTAAAAAAATATATATTTTTTTCATCGAAATCTATATTAAAAATAGCTATGACTTTTTTTTTTTCACTACAAATAAAAAAAAAATAAGTTTCACATTTATATATTTCATAACAAGACGTGTAATCAAAAATCTCATATTTATATTCACTTAGTTTTTGATGATGTTTTAGATGTTTTTGATACAAAACCAATTTATCTACAAAAAAAATACATTTATAAACATCTGAATAATTAAATAAATAAATAATTTTTTCATTATTCAAAAAATTAAAATCATTTTCTAATCCAAATTTACTTAATATTTCTTTATTATCTTCTGAATAATCATTATCAAATCTTAGATTATTAATTATTATATTATCGTTATTTGTATTTCTAAAAAAAGAATAATTTGATGTATAATTAGTAGAATATGAATTTTGAGATATTATAAAATTATTCTCAATTATCATATTTTCATCATCATTATCATTATTGTTATCATTTTCATTATCATTTTCATTATCATATTCATTTTCATGTTCATTAATTATTTCACTGTTGTTTATAGTTTGTGCAAATTGTAATTTATCTTCCTTTTTTTTTTCTATATATAATAGTTTTATATTATTTTCTGTTAATTCTTTGTTTTTAATTTTTTTAAATATATACATTTTCTCATTATTTATAATTAAATAAGATTCTTCACAGTCAAAAAATCTATACTCTTCTGACAAACAATTAAATTCAAAAGATAAATCATCCTTAATTTTTTTCTTTGGATTCATTGAAATATTGTATATTTTTTTTTCTATTACATTAAAAACTGAATATTCTATATTATTAATTTGATAATTTGGATCAACCAAAGAATTAAAAATTTTTGAGATATAAGGTAAATGATTTTCATATTCAATTACTACATCATCAATTCTTTTTAAAATTTCCAAAGGAAAGTGTAAATCTATTTTTATTTTTTTTGAATTATTTTTTGAATCTTTTTCAATAAATTCATTAAATCTTGCAATTTTTTGCAATAATTTAGATAATAATTTTTGCATATCTTCAAAATTTTTATTCTCCTCTTTCTTAGGTTTTTCTTGAAGATTATAAATAATTGATAAAATTTTTTTTATATATAAAAATTTAAATTTTATTTCAAAATTTTCTATCCATTTTAACATTTTATTATTCATATTCATACATCCCAAATTAATTATTTAAATAATCATTATTATTCTAATAAAATAATAATTTCAAAAATGAATTATTTTGGAAAAGAGGTTAAAAAATAATTAATTTTCAAAATTACAACAATTGATTCTAAAAATTTAAAATACAGGAAATATATTTTCTAATTTTTTTTATCTATTGGAAAGGGATCTTTTGTAAAAGCTTTTTCCCTATATTTACTTTTTGATGTAAAAATGATTGTAATTTTAAATTCACATGTTGAAAATTTTATTAAATAATGTCTATTTCATTTATTCAATGAATAAAAATATGATTTGAATGAGAATAAATTTGAAATTTTATTCAAATCAATCAATATTCTAAAGTGATTGAATAATCATTTCAATCTTATTTCTGAAGATTTTTTGGTTTTATTTATATTTCTTTTAAATGATAATAATAAAAAAATTTATATTTAATAAAATAAAAATTAATTAATTAATTATTAATATAATAAAACTAATTGAATTCAATAATTAATTAAATATTTTTTGAAAAAATTAAAAAAAGATTTATAAATCAAAGTTAAATAAAAAATATCACATTAATAATTATATATTAATAAGATTATTTTATGAGATGTACTCTTAGAAGAAATTTTTGTTAATCTCAATTTCCCAAAATAATTAATTATTTTTAAAAAAAATATTGAGTCTTGAAATTGTTTTAAATAATTTTGATTCATGTATTATAAGCAAATAATTATTCGTTTACAAAGAATAAATAAAAGTAATTTGTTCCTATGTTTTTAACATCAAATAATTTCAAATTTATTTTTTTAATATCTTGATTATCATATTTATTTATATTTTTTAATTCTATTATTTCCCAAGTATAAATTAATTCAATTATATTAAAATTAATATAAACAATAGCTTCCTTTTTTTCATCTAAATAAAAAAAAACTACTCTACTCTCAAAATCAATCTTTTTAACATTACAATTCTCAACATTTTCAAAAAATGAATATTTATCTTCACATACTTTTTGAAATTCACTTTGATACTTGTTATATATGATTAATTTCTCATTAAAAAAAATTAAAAGTGTTTCTGTTTTTTTTACACAATGTTGAATTTTATTGAACATAAAATATTCATTATTCATTAAAGAATTTAGAAATTCATCACTGAAAAATTCATAACTTTTTAATAAATCTCTATTAGAATCAGAATAATCATTATCAAATTTGATGAAGTCATTAATTTCCTCATTTGAATTCTCATTATCTAAACTATAATTTGAATTTATTTCATTTTCATTAGAATAGTTTTGCAATAATTGAGTGAATTCAGATGTTTCTTGAGTTTCAAATTCATTATAAAGAATATTATCATCATTTTCATTTTTTTTTACACATTCATTTTTAGTTTCTTTAATTATTTCATAATAAATTTTCTCTTTATTTTCTTTGAAATAATCTTCAACATATTTATTTGAATTACATATTTTTGAAGTTAATCTATATATGTAATTTAATTCATTTGTTTCTTTTTCAATTATATATTTTCTCTCTTTTGAAATAACAATAAATTTACTTTGAGTGTTATAAAATAAAAAATTTTTTGAGTTTAAATTAATATATTCAACCTCTCCAATAATATTTTTTTCATTTATAAAAGCAAAATTTACTTCTTCTTTTGGATTTTCTATATTTTCATAATGAATTTTATTTTTATCCTTTTCATTTAATAATTGATCATAACATTTTTTAGCTTCTTTATACATTTTCTCCAAACAATTTTTGGGTAAATATTGAAATGTTATTTTTGTACTTTCTTCAGTTTTCAAAAAATTTGATATGTAATTATCAATTTTTCCAATTATATTTACTAAATCATCATAAATTTTAGAATATTCCAAATAGTTTTCATTTATATTTGTTTTATCGGATTCATTTATAATACAAGATATTGTTGAAATAAAAGATAAATATATTTTTTTTTTATTAGAGTGATCTTTTTCCATTTACTTATTTTTTTTAATATTTATTTATTAATGAAATTGTTTGGGATTTAGTATATTTGGTGTTATAATATATCATTATTTCCTTTATTCATATTCTATTCAATTATATTTTCATTGTTCCCTTAATTCATATACTTTTCAATTATATGGAAAAAATATAAATTTCAAAAATAATGAATTCCAAACCAAAATCATCTCAAATTTCTGTAAAATATTCTCATATAAATGGATTTATAAAAATTCATAAAAGGCAAAGTAATAGGAAAAGGAATTTTAAGGGTTTTAATATATGATAAAAATTCAGAAAAAAAATATGCAGGAAAGCAATATCAAAAATATTAAATGACAATAAAAGAGAATTATAATTATATAAAAATGAAATATTAATATCAACAATATGAAAAAATGAAAACTTAATAAAATTATAAGATTTAATAGAAATAGAAGGAGAGAAATATATATTATATGAATTTTTTTTAATGTTGGAGATGTAAATAATTCAATAAAAAAATAAAGAGGGAAATATAGGAAAAAACGTAAATGAAAAAATAGTTCAAAATATAACAATTCAAATATTAAATGGATTATATTGTTTACATTCACATAATATAATTCATCATGATATAAAGCCTTCAAATACATGATAAAGAAGAAGATTTAATAAATTTAAATTTTATGAAATGTAAATTTAAAATTTCTGATTTTGGATTGTCTCATTTTAAAAATGAATAAAAGAAAAATTAATTAGTGGAAGTCCTTATATATGGAACCTTGTTTATTTAAAGAAAATATATCTTTAAATAGAATTAAAAATGAAAAAGTTGATATTTGATTACTTGGAATTGTCACTTTTGATTATCTTTAACTCTTTTTGACAAAATTATTTATATTCCTCAAAATTTAATGTTAGATTTAATCTCTAATTTAAATAAAAAAATTTATATTAATAAGTTAAGTTTGCAATTTATTGCTTTTTTAAATTCCTGTTTAAATATGAGCAAGAATTTCGTTATTCTTCTTATGAATTAATTATTAGTGAATTTATAACCAGAGATTTTTCTTCATTTGATTTTATCAGTATAGGAAATTTAAATATGTTATCTCAAGATTATATCATTAATGATCATTTACTTAAATTTGATATTAGAGATTAAAAGAAATTAAATTTATTACTTGGTATATAATATAATTATTTTTATAATTTATTATTTTAATATTGTTTATATTTTTATTATTTTTTTCCATTCTTTTGTTTGATTTATGTTTGTTTTATCTTATTTATATCTTAATAATATTGAATATTATATTTATAAATAATATCTGATAAAATTTATCTCTAAAATAATATAAAAAAAATGAATATCCCAAATTATAAAGAATATGAAAAAGGAATAAAAACATGTGTAAATTGTTCTTCACAATTAACATCAAATATATTTTATTCTAAATATTGCCTTCACAGATTATGTGATATTTGCTATGGGAAATTATTTTCAGAAAAAAATTCAAAATATTATTGTAAATTATGTAAAGATCCCAAACCTCAATCATCAAATGATTATTTTAATAAACCTCAAGACCAAATATTATATGAAAAAGATTATAAAATTCGTCAAAAAATATTTGAAGAGTATTCATATAAAAGAAAAGAAAATTTTAATAATGAAAATGAATATAATGAATATTTAGAAGGAATAGAAAAAATTATAGAAGAATATTTATCAAAAAATATTAAAGAATTAATATTAAATAAAAATTTTGATCCATTACATGATATAAATAAAACTAAATATCATGATGAATTAAACCAAATAATAAATGAAAGGAAAAAATATTCTCCTAAAATATTATATGCTCCAAATTATACTAACTTAAATGTTGATGATAATAATATGGATGTTGAGGTTAATAATATTTATGAAACTAAAATTATAAGAGAAATTAAACTTCCTTATTATAAACCTAATGCTGAAATAAATATAATCAAAGATTTAAACAAAAAAAAAAAAGCAGGAGGATATAATGAAGAATTTGTTTATAATGATTTATCGAAATATTCTTTTGGAGGGTTTTAAATTTAAATAAAATACATTTAAAAATAATTATTTTTTTATTTTATTATTTAAGTAATATTATTTTTATTATTTTAATGAATAATAATGGATTTCAATTTTATAATAGCATTAATCATTTTAACAATAATCAAAATTTCCAAAATCCTCAAATTAATTTATTAATGATTCAATATATGATGAATTTTATCCAAAGCAATAATATAAATAATAGTTTAAATAATAATTTTGGTTTTAATCAACCTTATACAATAAATAATGTAATACAAATGAAAAAAAAAGATGATATAAAGGTAAACAATAAAAATAAATTTGTGAAAAAAACCTTTCCAAAAAAACAATTAAGTAATGAAGAAAAAGTAGAAATTGAAAAATGGGTTTTGGCAAGAAAAAAAAATTTTCCAACTAAAACAAATATTTTGGAAAAGGAAAAAAAAGGAAAAATAAAAGTAGATATTGGAATGATTAGTAAGTTGGAATTAAAATTAAGAAAAAAAGTTAATTTATTGAAAAAAATTGATGGAAAAAAAATAAGAAATAATAGAAATAAAAAAAATAAAAAAAATAAAAATAATTTTAATATAATAAAAGAAGAAAAAAATATTGAATTAGAAGAAGGAGAAATTCAAATTGAAAATAAAAATGAAAATAATGAAGAAAAAATTGAAAATAATAATAATGAAAATAAAGAAGAAATAGAAGATAAAAAAAATATGGAAAATAAAGAAAAAAAACAATATAATAAAAATAAAAGAAAAAGAAATAAAAAAATTAATGATAAAAATAATAATAATATAAATAAAGCCAAAACTAAATTTTCATTTAAATACAAACATAACTTTTTATATGATAATCTTTTAAAAAAAGAAAAAATTCAAGAACAAAATATTATTCTTCAAGTATTTCGTTATTTTATAAAAGAAAATTTAGTATAAAAAAAATATTAATAATTAATCATTTTAAAATTAATACATTAAAACTATTATTTTTTTTATTATTTATTTTTTTTCATACATTAAAAATTATAAAATAAATTTATTTTTTTCTATTAAATTTGAAAAATAAATATTCTTTCTTTTATAATTAATTAATTTCCAAAGGAAAAATACTATTTATTTTTTCTATTATTTATAGTCGTTTTTTGTTTAAAATAAAATATAATTATATTCATCAAAGAAAAATTAAAATTTCAATGTCCAAAGTTATAGATTTATCTACTGAATATTCACAAACTTTTTTTTGTTCAAAATCTATTGAAAAAAAAATAAAACATTCTAAAAAAAAAGTTACTTTTACTCCTTCAATTGGAGTTTTTTATATAGAATCATATAAAAAATATAATAAAATTGATTGTAAATATAAAAAAGAAAATTTGAAAAATTTTAATAAATCTAAAAGAGTAGGATGTTCATGTGAAATTTTATAAAGATTTATTTTTATATTATTTTAAATATATTTTTGTATTTTAGGTAATTTGTTTTATTGCACTTTTTGAAAGTATGAAAAAATAACTAATCATAATATAAACACCAAAAAAGAAAAAAAATATTTATTTAATTGATTATGTTTTATCAAAATAATATATAGATAAAAATATAAAAGAGGTTATTCGATATAAATAAGTTAAAAAATCTTTAAGTTATATAATTAAAAAAATATTAGATAAATCATCAATAAAATATATATAATTAAACCTTTAATAATATTATTATAAAAGAAAAAAAAAATTAATTAAAATAAATCACATAAATAAAGAAATTTATATGATCAGATAATATAATAAGAAAAAGAAAGAAAATAAGGAAAATAATAATTTTGAAAAAAAGACTTAAGTTAAAAAAGAAAAAATCTAATATTGTAAATCAGCATTTCAAAAAAAAAATTATTGAAAAAATAAATAATTAAACAAATAAAATATTATAAAACAACGGTAAAATATAACTTTTGTGTGAAATGAAGATTTAATATTTAATAAAAAAAACAATGGCAAGTGAAATGTCTCCAATGGGAGTAACAAATAATCAAGGAGTAGGTGTAGGAAATCTTTTTCATTCATATTCATGTCTTGCTCAATGTCCAAAATGCGGTTTAGTTCAAACAAAATCTGTAAGAAACTGTTCTTGCAAACTTTGTTTCTGTTTTTGTTTCTGCTCTCTTTGTTTTTATTGTAGACAAATATGCAGTGAAAATGATATTATTTGTTGTATTGCTACTCATCAATGTCCTAAATGTGGAATGGAATTAGGAAAATATGTTCCTTGTTAACTTATCTTTATTATTTTTTTTTTTTTTTATTTTCAATCTTTTATGAATTGATTTTTTTTCTTAATATCATTGGAAAACAGATTTTTATTAATTCTAAATAAAAAATGTAAAATTTTTTATAGTTTGATTAAAGAGATTATAAATGAATAAATATATAAGTGTTTATATATAAATATAGACACTGTATTTTGTTCTTTTTCAAATTCTAATATAAGAAAACGAATTTGTTTTAGTTTTTATTTATAATTTGAAATGATAAAATTGATTATCAAACATTAAACAATTAAATATACTTATAAAATATTAAATTTTAAATAAGATATTTTTTTCAAAAAATAAAAAATGATTGTTTTAAATTACAAAATATTTTATTCAAGAAAGAATTGAATGAGAATATATTAATTTCTTTATTTAGATAATTATTTTTTATTATTTTACTTTTTAATTTTTTTTTTCCTAATTTGTAAATTATTATATTTAAATGGAAGAAATTATTGCTGGAGAAATTAAAGGTTGTAGAGAAGTAAAAGATTTTATAAATGATTATATGATTTCAATGGTTAATACAATAAAAGATGGTAAAAATATAATAATTTTTTTTTTTAGAATTAGAAAAGCAATTTCCTACAAAAAAAAATGAATATTATTCATATATAAAATATAATGATTTTGAACGTGAAATTAAAATATTTTTTAAATTCTATCCAAATACAAAATTAAACAAAAAAGAAAAAGAAATATATTTTATAATAATAATAAATGAAGAATATCCTCAAAAAGCTCCAATAGTACAATGTATATATGATGTAAATAAAAAATTACATTTTACTTTTTAGGAATCTTTTCCAAATTTAAGTGATTGTAGAAATTTTCAAACTATATTAATTCCAGAATGGAAACAAAATAATTCTTTTTGTGAATTGATTCAAAAAATTCCAGATTTAATAAATAATATTGAAGAAGAATCAAAAAGTAATTTATTATCAATTTACGGAACTTATTCTTTAACTTATAAATATAATATTAATGATTTTTTATCAAATTCACAAAATAAAGTTTTTAAAATTAAAATATTTTCTGATGCTAATAAGAAAATTTTAGGGGATAAATATTTAATCATAACTGATTTATTTATTATAATATTAGATGTGGCTAATGAAAAATATAAAAATGAATGTAGAATTGATTTTTATAATGAATTAATAGAAATAATGAATATAAAAGAATTTCATATTAAAAAAGAAGAAAATATATATTTAGATGCAATAAAATTTGATTGGAAGAGAAAATCAAAAAAAACTTTTAATGATAATATCTTAATTAATCCAAAAGAAAAAGGAGATATAATAGAATTAATAAATATGAAACAAGCTTTATTAATGAGTAAATATAAAAAATTTTTATGTAGAAATGAGAATGATTTAAAAGTATTAACTTCAATTATAGATATTAAAGAAAAAATTTTTGATAAATATCAAAATGAGTTTAATTATAGAACAATTACTTCTCTTTATCAAAAAGTTATTGATATGTCTCAAAAAAATTATAAACAATTAAATTATTATATTGAAAAATTAGATAAACTAATGAATAAATATGATTTATTAAAAAAGGGAAAATGAAATAAAGATTTTAATTTTTTTTTTGAATAAAGAAAAATTATTAATTAATTGTATATAAATAACATTTTTAAAATAATTAAATATAAAATGTTAATTACAATTAAAACTCTTTCAGGGAGAAAAATTTCTTTAGATTTTGAACCAACTCAAAAAATAAATGAAATAAAAGAAACTCTTCAAGAAAAAGAAGGAATCCCAAAAGAACAAATTAGACTTATCTATGCTGGAAAAGTCCTTGCTGAAGAATCTAAAATAGAAGAATTTAAAATTCAACCTGGAACTGTAATAATGATGATGATGCATTTAAAAGGAGGATTTTAAAAATATTTTCATATTTTTATATAAATAATTAAGTCTAAAAACCTAAATGTTTTTTTATATTTTTTTATTTAAAAAACGTTTTTTTCGAAAAAATATTTTTTATAAAATAAAATTAATTATCTTTAATAAAGAAAATTATGATTTATTTATATACATTAAAATATTTATAAGAGAATATTTAATAATATATATTATAGTTAAATATATATTTCACATTCTTTTTTAATACATTAAAATAAATTAGATAATTTTTTTAATTTAAATATTTAATTTATGAAAATTTAATATGATAAATTATAGCGATACAAAATGGTTAAATTTAAGTCAAATGGATAATTCAATAATAAAAACATTACCAAATGAAAAAAATAAAAATATATCAAAATCAAAAAACAAAGATAACAATAATACATCATTAACGACTCAAAGAGTAAAAGTAAATATATCAAAGAAAAAAAGTAATTTAAACACTTCAAAACCAAAAAAAACAAAATATTTAGAAAATAAATTAAGAAATTGTTCTCCAAATAATTTAAGTTCAAATGTTAGAAAAATAAATGAAAAAAAAGATAGATTAGATTATTCTGAGCAAAGAAGATTTAGTCAATTAGGAAAAAAATTAAGATATAATAAAAGTTGTGAAGATAACATTCAAATAAATAATGAGAAAAATATATTTTATAATAGTATGATTAATTTAAATAATATTAATAATAATTTTGAACCAATAATAACAGATTATCAAAATAATAGAAAAAAAATAGATAAAAAAAATTTATCAAATACAGATTTAAATCTAAAAAGAAATTATTCAAATAAAAAAAATAAATTTTCAAAAGAAAACAACGAAAAAGAAATAATAAAAAATTTAAAAGTAAATAATACAACAAATAATGTAAAATTAATAAAAAAATTAGAAGATAATTTTAAATTAATAGAAGAGAAAATCATAGATAAAAATTTTGAAAAAGATATTGCACAAGATGATTTAATATTAAGTCAAAAAATAAAAGAAGAATCAACAACTTTAGAAAATAAAATAGAAGATTTTTCTTCTTTTGATTCAATAAATTCTTTTATTTTAGAAAATAAAAATAATGACAAAAATGATTTAGAAGATAATGGTAATGTTAATTTAAGTTATGAAAATATAAAAAATGATTTTTTTATTTTTTATACTCATAATTATTTCAATGACATTAATATTAATATGATTAAATTAGAATTTCAATTATTTTTAGAAAAATTTTTCGATTTACAAAGTCTTTATCATAATAAATTAAATTATCATAGAAATCAAAATTATTTAACTAAAAAAATTCTTCAATGTTTTATTGATAAATTCGTTGTTTTAAATAAAAAAAAACATAAATTAATATGTAAATTCGATGTTTCAAAAATTAAAAATAATTTTAAAAATTTTGTTAATTCTTATAAAAGTCAAAATGATAATGAGTTAATATTAAATAATAAAAATGAATGTATTTTATGGAAAAATATTTTCAATGGAATAGAAAAAAAAAATATTATGACAAAGGAAATATTTAAAATAATTGTTTTAGACAAATATAATAATATTAAATTACTTTTAAATGATAAACAGAAAAAAATATGTGAGAATTTATTAAATAAATTCAATAATAATATAATAAAAAGAAAAGAAGAAAAAAAATTAACTTCCAAAAAATCGATGAATAAAAAAAATAAATCTAATAATCAATTAATTAAAAGTCCAAATCAAAATTCTACAAAAAATTTACTCCATTTAAAAAGTTTTAATAATTTAAATAAAAATCAAAATCCTAATTTAAATAATATTAAAAATTTTAATTCTACAATGAAAATAAGTAAAAATAACAATAAAAAAATTTAAATTACATATATGTGATTTTTTTTTTTTAATTATAAATAAAAACAAAAATTTATTTAAATTAAAAAAAAGATATAATAATATTTTAAATTTAACATAAAAAATATTTTTTTATGAAAAAGTCAGAATAATTTAATTGTCTAAAAGGAGTTGGATTGCTTCTTCATAATTTCCTTTAGCTTGATTTAAAGCGTCAGTTAATTCATTTTCATTTCTTTGTGCAAAAAATTCTTTAAGTTTATTTAAATTCTCTTCAAAATCATTCATATTATCATAACTACTTCTTGCAGAATCAATTCTTTCAAAATTATTAATTCCTGAAATAACCAAATTCACAATACAATAATCTATAGTATTTTTATTACTATCATATAAATATAATTTTATTTGTTCTTTATTATTAGGATTTTGTCTTTGTTTTATTTGAATATTTAAATCTAAATCCATTTTTTCTTCAATTGGAATTGGTTTAGGTAATCTTTTTGAATTTATTATTAAATTTTTTCCTTCTCCTTCTAGTGAAAAATTATTTGGTAAAGTTGAATTTCCTGAATTTTCAATTGTTACCTTTATTGTTTCTTTTCCCGATTTTAAATTATCTATATTAAGTGAAAATTGTTTTTTTTGTAATTTTATTTTAGCATTATAACCTCTTTTTGAATTATTATTAAATTCATCTTGGAAATTATATGAATCATCTTCTATTTTAGTGGTATTTTTTATGTTAGAATTGATGTGGCTATTATTTTTATTTTTATTTTTATTTATTTTATTATAATATTCATTATTCTTGGATTTATTATTTTGATTGTTATTATTATTATTATAATTATTAAAATTATTATTAAAATCATTATCAAAATTATTATTATTATAATTATTTAAATTATTATCATAATTATTAATATTATAATTATTAAAATTATTATCATCACCACCATCATTATTACCATTATTATTATTATTATTATTTTTTATTTCATTTATAAAATTTAGTATTTCTTTATTTGTTTCATTCATTTTGTTTTCCATTAAACTCAATTGATTTGATATATTTGTTTTTATTTTTGACATTTCATTATTTAAATTATTTGACAATAAACTTACAATTTCATTCTTAGAAATATTAAAGTTTGAATTTGAATTAGAATTTGATTTTTGTACTTGAATAAAATTATTTTCTAATTTTTTTAAATTCTGGTTAAATGTATTTTCTAAATTTTGTAACTGTTGATTTATTACTTCAAATTTTTTATTTTTTTCTATTTTATCTTTTTCAATTTTTTCATATATTGGTTTTAATTTTTGTTCTAATATTCCATTAATTTTTTCCAACAATTCATTTGGATTAATTTGATTTATTTCTTCTTTTTTTATTTCCTTTTCATCATTTCCAAATTCATTAATATTATTATTATTCTTATCATTATTATTGTTATGAGAATTATTCTTATCATTTTTTTTATTATTTATTTCCTCTGAATTTTCATTTTTTATATTTCTATTTTTATCCTCTCTTGATCTTACTTCTTCACTTAATTGTTCAAGGTTTTTATTTTTTTTTATTTTTTTTTCTTTCAAATTTTCTTCTTCTCTTTCCCTTTCTTTTTTATTAATCAATTCACATTTTATTTCCATTTTATTTGATTTTTCTCTAATTTTTGTATAATCTTCTTCAGTTTTAATTATTTGATTATCCAACACATTAAATATAATTAATTCTTCATCATCTTTTAATTCAATTTCTAATTCCTCAATTATATTTTCTTTTAATTGTTTTAAAGTAGTTGGAGATAAAAAAAAACTATTTATATTTTTAAATGTAAATTGAACCATTTTGTTACTACTCATTTATTTAAAAAATCAAAATAAAATGATAAAATAGTTATTAATGATATATTATTTTTTTTGAAAATAAAATTAATGGTTATGAGTGGAATTCAAATAATGAAATATTAAATTATATATTTAAAATTTTAATTGATAATGAGGAGGAAAAAATTATAGAAAAAAAAGTTTACAAATATATAAACAATAAATATAAAAAGTATTTAAATTAATTTAATTAAAAAATAAATAAAATTACATTATAAATACAAAATTTCCCAATTACAAACTATCTTGATCGTAATATCTTCCATAATCATTTTCATCTTTATAATTATTAGAATTATCATCATCATCATCATTGAAATTTTTGTCTTTATTTTTTCCATAAAAATAAAAATAAACAATAATTTGAAAAAGAGTAAGTAAAATTCCAATAGCATTAGGAATCATAATTTCATATTTATAAATAACAATACCATAAATAAACCAAAAAGAAGAACATAAACATTGAAAAATAGTAGTAACAATTGGAATTAAAGTATAATTTCCAGTTTTTATAACAGTAAATATTTTTTGTCCTGGAGCTCCTGCATTAATAATACCTAAAATTATTTGAATTGTACCAATTATTTTTTCAGCATATTTATTTTCTTTCAAACTTTTGTTTTCTTTATCAAAATCTTTAAAAGTTTGTGTTGATAAATAAAAAATTTCCAAAGTTAAATTATATGCAACGAAAAGATATAATATAAATCTTTGGCATTTAAATTCTGAATAATACCATAAATATACTGAGGAATAAAGTATTGTTATTAATGTACATGTTAAATTTGAGATTATTAATATTATATCTAATATTATTATTGAATATGCTAAATTTAAAGTACAATTAAATACATTTGATATAAACATAAATTCTGGTATTGATTCTAATTTTCTTTGACCTTTTTTTAATTCATAAAATAATACTCCTGGAGTTAAATTTAATCCTATTGATATTATTGTCCCTGATATTGGAACTATATAATTTGTTATTATTGTTTTTTCTTTTATTGCAGAAACTAAAATTTTCATATTTTTTTTAATTTTTTTGTTTATTTTTGTTTATTTTTTTTTTCACTTTAATAAAAAAATATTATAAGTGATATTTAATGTAATTTATCTAAAGAATTAAAATTAGATTTTTTTATTATTTATGAAATAACAATAGAAATTTATTAACCTAATAAAATATCAATTTAACTAAAAAAAAATACATTGAAAACTCTTTATTTATTTTTTTTTAAGAAAAACAAATAAAACTAATTGAATAAAATTCAAAAATTGAAAAAATATTCATAAAAAACTCACAAAAAAAAATCTAAACTAAAAATAAAAAAAATGACTTCAAAATCGAAAAATCATTATCTTCAACGTTCAAACACTTTAACAACTCAAATAACATATAATAAAAACGCTCCTCTTCAAAAATCTCAAATAAAAGATCAGAAAAAGCGAGAATCTTTTTCAAAAAATATGACTCCAATAACAATAATAAATACAAAATCAGAGAAAACACTAAATTCAAATCAATTAATAATAAATAACAAAGAAAATATAATTGATAATAATAGATCATCAACAAGGAAAAATTCATTAACAACAATAAAAGAAAGAAACAAAAATATAAAAGTATATTGTAGATTTCGTCCTTTAAACGAAATGGAAATATCATTATTAAAGAATAACATAGGATGGATAATTCCAGAATATGATAAAATAGAAAATAAAAAAAATATTATCAGAATTCAAAATAAGAATCCAGAATTAATAAATACTATAGATAATAGGCCATCATTTTCATTTGATAAAATATTTTCAGAAAATTCATCTCAAAAAGAAATATATGAAAATATTGGGAAAGAAATAGTAAAAGATGTAATGGATGGTTATAATGGAACAATATTTGCTTATGGACAAAGTGGTTCTGGTAAAACTTATACTATGTATGGTGATATTTATGATAATGAGATTAAAGGTGTTATTCCCAGAATCATTGAAGAAATTTTTAATTATGTTGAATTAAGTGATGAAAATATTTCTTTCCAATTTAAATTAAGTGTTGTTCAAATTTATAAAGAAATAATATTTGATTTATTAACTGGAGAAAAAAATCTTATTATTAAAGAAAGTCCTACAAAAGGAATTTTTATTGATAATTTAAGTGAAGTTTATTTAAGTTCGGTTGATGATTTTTTATATTATTCAGATATAGCTGAAAGTAATAGAAAAAAAGGAGAGACAAAATTAAATAGAAATTCAAGTAGAAGTCATTCAATAATGATATTAGAAGTATCACAGAAATTTAAAAGAGAAAATATAATAAAAAAAGGAATTTTAAATTTAGTAGATTTAGCAGGAAGTGAAAAAGTTTCTAAAACAAATGCAATAGGTGAAACATTAGAAGAAGCAAAAAAAATAAATTTAAGTTTATCTGCTTTAGGAAATGTTATTCATTCTTTAACAACTAATTCAGATCATATTCCTTATAGAAATAGTAAATTAACAAGAATTTTAAAAGAAAGTTTGGGTGGAAATTATAAAACAAGTTTAATTGTTACTTGCTCACCTCATTCTTATAATTTAGATGAAAGTATTTCTAGTTTACAATTTGCTCAAAGAGTTAAAAATATTAAAAATAAAGTCAAAATTAATATTAAATATTCTTATGAAGAATTGCAACAAATTGTTTATCAATTAAAAAAAAAGTTAGAAATTGCTAATCAAAAAATTTTGAAACTTAAAAAAGGAGAAAATTTCATTGAAGATTATGATAATAATTATTTAGATAATGATGATGAATGTTTTAATTGTAATGTTTTAAAAGAAGAAAAAAATAATTTGGAAAGTAAAATTGAAGAATTGAATAATATAATTAAAGAAAAAAATGAGGAAATTGAAAAAATTAATAATAAAAAGAACAATTCTTTCAGTAGTGATAATTTTGAAGATAAAAGTAGTAAAATTAAAAATTTATATGAAAACATTAAAAATATTTTAAATGATATTCAAAATGAAAATCAAAAATTTAATAATGACAATATTAATAATAATTTAATTATTCAAAATGATAATTTTAATCAATTAATTTCTAATTACATAAATAATTCTAATAAAAAAGAATTTTTTGATGAAATAAATAGAATGTTATTAAACAATTTAAAAAGTTCAAACAATGAAAAATATAATAGTATATATAATGAATATGTAAAGAATTTAAATGATATATATTTAAAAATAGAATCAAATAAGAATATTCCCTTAGAAGATTTATTAAATTTATTTTCAATTAATTATTTCTATGAATATTTACATTATTATTTTTCTTATCAATTACTAAATAAATCATATGAAAAAATAAAAAATGATAATGAAACAATAAATAATATAAACAGTCAATTAACAGAAATAATAGGAAATTTATTATCATCAAATTATGAAATGGCAAATAACAATCAAATAAATGAAAATGCAATCAATTTAATAAAAACAATAAATGAACCAAATTTAACTTCCTCAATAAATTTAAGTAATACTATTGATAATAATAATATTAATATTCATCATACAAAAATGTCTGTGACTTTTGGTAATGATGTTTCTCAAAAATTTATCAAAGTAGTTTCTAAAAAAAATTTAAATTTAGGAAAAAATAAAAAATTAAATACTATTTTTACTTTAAATAATGCTAATGATAATCTTTTTAATAGTGTTTTATGCTTTAATAATAATAGTGAAAAAATTATTGATTCGAATGACAAAATTCATGATGAACATTTTGATAAATATAAAAGTATTAATTTATTTAAATCTATTCCTTATGAAGATATTCATACTTTTGAAAATAAAAAAATCGTTGATGAAACAAAAGAAAATCAATCTTTAATTAAAATGATTGAACAAGTTTTTGTTTCTAATATTAAAAAAAATGAAGATTTACTTTTAGAAATTGAAAATATTAAAAAAGATTTTGATAAAGTTATTAATTATAATAATAATTATTTTTCTAATTTAATTTTAGATAAAAATAAAGAATTTAATAATAATATAAATAAAGAAAATAAAAATGAAAAAAATAATTTAAAAGTACAAAATTTAAAAAAATCAAATAAAAAATATTCAGAAGAGTGTAATGTAGAAAATGAAAATGATTTAGATAAAACTCCAAAAAATGAAATTACATTAAAATATGATAATGTAATAAAAGATAAAGAATCAGAATTTAAAGATAAAGAAGGAAATAAAATATTAAAAATAAAAAGAATAGATAAATATAATAATCA
>JAEEGK010006620.1_pt1 | contig 27846 bp, 24 predicted proteins | sample 8958771 | NCBI WGS metagenome assembly JAEEGK01 (sample SAMN16246547, study PRJNA631951) | gut metagenome | biome: gut microbiome; feature: rumen; material: SC-attached | host: Bos | place: Iran: Karaj | collected 2018-10 | reverse complement strand
CGCTTACCGCGAAGCCGCCGCAAAGAAGAGCGACTTCGAGCGCACCGAAATGGCGAAGGACAAGACGGGCGTCTGCATTGAAGGCATCCGCGCGATCAATCCCGTCAACGGCAAGGAGATCCCCGTATGGGTATCCGACTACGTGCTCATGACCTACGGCACCGGCGCGATCATGGCCGTTCCGGCGCACGACGAGCGCGACTGGGAATTCGCCAAGAAGTTCAACCTGCCCATCATCGAGGTCCTCAAATCCGAGGTCGATGTCCAGACTCAGGCATGGACGGAGGACGGAATCCACGTCAACAGCGGTTTCCTGGACGGACTGAACAAGGCCGATGCCATTGAGAAGATGATCGCCTTCCTTGAGGAGCGCAAGATCGGTCACAAGATGATCAACTTCAAGCTCCGTGACTGGATCTTCAGCCGCCAGAGATACTGGGGAGAGCCGATTCCTCTCATCCACTGCCCGCATTGCGGAACAGTTCTTGTCCCTGAGGATGAGCTTCCGCTCACACTGCCTGAGGTCCAGAGCTATCAGCCGTCAGGCACAGGCGAGAGCCCGCTTGCCAACATCGACAGCTGGGTGAACTGCAAGTGCCCGAAGTGCGGAGCTCCTGCAAAGCGCGAGACCAACACAATGCCTCAGTGGGGCGGATCCTGCTGGTACTATCTCAGATACATCGATCCGAAGAACCCGAAGGCCTTCGTTGATCCGGAGAAGGAAAAGTATTGGATGCCGGTAGACCTCTACATCGGAGGAACCGAACACGCCGTGCTTCACCTGCTCTATGCCAGGTTCTGGCACAAGGTCCTCTATGACCTCGGACTTGTCTCAACCCCAGAGCCTTTTGCAAGACTGGTCAACCAGGGAATGATAACCTCATTTGCCTATCAGAGGGCAAATAAGTCATTGGTTCCTGCAGATCAGGTCATTGAGAATGCCGATGGCACTTTCACTGACAAGGAAACCGGAGAGAAGCTCGAGCGCGTGATCGCAAAGATGTCAAAGAGCCTGAAGAACGTCATCAACCCGGATGAGGTCATTGCCCAGTACGGAGCAGACACCATGCGCATGTACGAGATGTTCATGGGTCCGCTTCAGGTCTCAAAGCCCTGGTCCACGACCGGTATCGCCGGCGTGTGGCGCTTCATCGACAGGATCTGGCGCCTTGCTGACGAGAAGCCGCTCACAGAGGACAAGGCTCCGGCTGAGATCATCAAGAGCCTTCACAAGACAATCAAGAAGGTCACAGATGACACCGCAACGCTGAACTTCAACACGGCAATCAGCCAGATGATGGTCTACATCAATGACCTGTCAAAGCTCGAGACTCTTCCTCGTGAGGCCTGGGAGCCTCTGGTCCTGATGATTGCCCCCTACGCTCCTCATCTTGCTGAGGAACTCTGGGAGAAGGCCGGACACAAGCCGTCAGTGGCAAATGTCAGCTGGCCGAAGTACAACGAGGCACTGACAATCGATGCCGCGATTCAGATCGTGTGCCAGATCAACGGCAAGGTCAGGGCAAAAATCATGCTGGGCAAGGATGCGACCAAGGAAGAGATCATTGCCGCAGCCAAGGCCAACGACAACGTGAAGAAGTACCTGGACGGTGCCACCATCGTCAAGGAGATTGTTGTCCCAGGCAAGCTGGTGAGCTTTGTCGTGAAGTGATTTTCAAGCCAAAACAAGCACGAAGGGACTGTCGCATAATAGCGATGGTCCCTTTTTGTATCTAAATGCTTGTACTGCAGTGAAATAAACAAAGTAAAAGGTTGATTGCGGCACTGATTTCTGATATAATTACTTTAACCACAAAGAATTAAAAAGAAGGAAGCCGTCAACCAACCATGTCTAATGATACCTTAAACAGCCTGAGAAAACAACTGACATTCGATTTCATGCTCGATTTTTCGGTGGAACTCACCTCCGAGGAGGTCGCGCTGCTTACATTGTTCGAGAATCTGGACTATTCGGACTTCGGTACAAGGCTGGGCAGAAGGGAAAAGGTCGAGCCGTTCAGGATGATGCTCCTCCTGGTACATGGTGCCATGAACAACAGGACAAGCAGCAGGGATCTGGAGAAGCACGTGGAGCGTGATCTTTTCATGAAGGCGGTCTTCGGACCTGATGTGCATCTGGACCACAGCACGATCAGCCGGTTCATCTCACGTAATCCGAAACAGATCGAGGACATCTTCCGTCAGAGTGTGGAGAGACTCGGCTCTCTGGGGGAGCTCGGGAAGAAAGTGGTGTTCCAGGACGGCACGAAGATCGAGAGCCGGGCCGGCAGGTACACGTTCGTCTGGAAGGCTGCCACAGAGAAAAACATGGAGAAATGTCTTGCCAGAATCAGAGGCCTGCTGAAGGAGGCATCTGAAGTCGGACTGGTACAGACGGATGAAGCGGAGAGTCATGAACCGGAGAGACTGCTGGCTTCGGCTGTGAGCACAATTGATGATCAGGGGCTGCTCAATCCCCTTGAGAAGAAAGGGCGCGGACATCACAGAAGCAGGATCAACCGTCTCAGGGAGAAAGCCGTGGAGGAGCTCTCGAAGCTTGAGATGCAGAGAAAGCACCTCCGTCTGATGGAAGGACGTAACAGCCTGTCCAGGACTGACACCGACGCCACATTCATGAGGATGAAGGAAGACCACATGCGTAACGGACAGCTGAAACCTGCCTACAACATCCAGAATGCCGTTGACGGCAACTACATTGTTGCCTCATCCATATCTGCGGACAGGTCAGATTCCAAAACAGCAGAAAACATTCTGGAGAAACTTGATCTGTTGCCGTGGAAGTATGACATCTATTGTGCCGACAGCGGGTATGACAGTCTTGAGTCTTTCCGGGAACTGGAGAAGAGAGGGATTGAGGCCTACATCAAGCCGCAGGACTGGGAGATCAGCAAGACACGATCTTACAGGTCTGACATCGGCAGAAGCGCCAACATGACGTATGTTGAGAAGGATGACTGCTTCATCTGCAGGAACGGCAGAAAGCTTACTTTCTCCGGGCTGAAAACAAACAGAAAGTATCTGCGGCCTGCGAGAGTCTATGAATGTCATCGGGGCTGCATCAGCTGTCCGTACAGACACCTGTGTATCAAGAATCATCACAAAATCAGGTACAAGAGGCTTGAAGTCCAGCTGGAACACCGGCAGTATCAGAAAATCGCCTTCGAGAAGCTCTCATCTGAGTTCGGAGCTGAAGTCAGAGCAAACAGGAGTATCCAGGTCGAAGGCCGTTTCGCCTTCCAGAAACAGCAGTTCGGACTAAGAAGATTCAGCTCATTCGGAAAAGTCAGAGTGTTCTCTGAATGGCTCATCTGCTGCATGGCCGTGAACACCGTCCAGCTTGCTGCCAGAATTGAACAGAACAAGGTCGGCACTCCTTTCTGGTATCGGATCAAGGCGGGACCTGCTGAAGAAACAGCCTGATTTCCATTCTTTCTGTCTGTTCAATTAGGGACAGTCTGCCCAAAAACCACCTTAAAACAAGAAAAGAGCCCACTAATTCAAAAGTCTGGGCTCTTCATCTTGTCTTTAATTAAAAATGGGACTGTGCAGTTTTCTATTCTGCGACAGTCCCTTTTGTTTTACTAAACAATAAGATTTTAGCCTTTTAAGCGCCCCAGAATGCGATTATAATATAAATATAGTATTTTTGATGCTTTGGACTATACAAAACAGACAAGTTGTTGTAAAATATTTTTAGATTTGAGGCATTGGTTTTAAGAAAAATTTTTTCAATCGGAAAAAGCCAGGGAGAAAAAAGCTTGAAAGCAAAAAGGATCATAATCCTATTACTAATCTTACTCATTGGTTTGGTGTCTGTTTTTGCTACTGATACTTTGCCTTCTCCCATTACCTTTTACCTGCATCATTCCGTAGAGTCAAACAGCTCTTTCTATTTTTCATTTACTGATTTCGATCAGCCGCCAAATGAAATTACTACTGCAGAATTGGATGCCACAGGGACCCATGACCTTGCAAGATTCTCAATATACCTTTTTGGAAATAAATCTTCCTCTGTGAGTTTCACTTCAATCACGCTAAAATTCACAGCCCTGGAGAACACAGATCCAAACATAACAGCATATTGCGATTATACATTACATGCAAAGAAACCAGAATTAGGATCAATAATTAGAACTTTGGAATTCAATGAGACAGAAGGATATTCTGATAAATCAATAGAATTTGTTGAGAATGAAGTTAGGACATTCACAAAAACAATCTCAGGAATTACAGAACAGATTATCAATATTTCAGACTTATCAATTACGTTTGATGGATCACAATCACCTTTAGGAACCTATTCCGCAACGGTGACATGCTATTTTGATGTGGGGAGCTAAAATGAGAAAAATAATGATGCTATTACTTCTATTCTCAATGCTCTCTTTTGCATGGGCCGACGAGTGGGAGCAGAGGCCTTCTATAACGGAAACAATCTCTGCATACAAAGATGGCTCTGTAAACGCCAATCTGCCACAACATGCGGTAGCCATCCGACTTCTTGATCCATCAATGTCGGAGTTCGAAGCTTTAGAAATAATATCAATCCCAACTGCATACAGAAATAATTTTTATACTGCTTTCTATTGGGTTCTTTCTGGAAACACTTTCGGGAACATTAAACTGAAATTCACATTCTACCCAATGCGACTCCAAGGGACTTCTGAAATAACGGAAGGGGAATACATACCATATGAGGTATGTCTGGTTCACACTGAGTCAAGAATCGGGAACTCTGTTATAAAGGTCAATACAGTATCAACAGCTGATTCCTACACTTTGAACTCATATTCAGGAACTCAATACAGGTTTTATTATGCTGATTCAGTGAGTGGAGCATCAACTCAAGTTCAGGAAAACGGAACACAAGTCACAACATCATTGAACGGCACTCAAATGACTGTCACTTACAACATGTCGACTAAAACAGCAGTCAAAAATGCATCAGGACAAGATAAGAAGTCGGCATATATTACAAGCGTAAGCTCTTATACGGATCCAACAACGCATGTACCCACAAATCTTACTCCTGTTTGTGATCACTGGAACAGAACAGGAGTGGCCTACGTAAAACTTGGAATCACACAGGAAGCCAAATTGGTTGACGATGAGTCAGTCTTAATCGCAAAAGGAAATTACTATTCGACAGTAGTGGTGGAGGTTTCGCTGCAATGAAAAAAAGATTACTATTGCCCTTCATCCTTTTTCTTCTGTTGTTTTCGACTCATCTTTTTGCAGAAGGTTATCCGCATCATATCTATGGCCAAATTAACTCTTCAATCTTATTTGAAGTCAACATTTTGCAGGAAGCCATCCCTTTTGATCTGGACAGCGATCTTGTCAAATTCAACGCAAACAACAATGATGCAGAAAGCGACACTGCAACAGGCATAAGAATTGGAACATATACCCTGGCAAGTAATTCAACTGCTTTAAAGGTGTCAGTTTCACATACTCCTTTCGTTTTTCAAGGAACACCTAGTGATAATACAAAGCAGCACTCAATCAATTACAGACTTTATATGATGACAGAAATAGGAAGACCTGGATTTGTATCGACCTTGGGAGAGGAAAAAGAAATTCTTGGTCTTAATGTGACTGAAGATGGAATTATCAGACTGATTAATAAATACATGTACGTCACGTTGCAGGAAGGAGGTACTGCGCAAACCACACAGGAAAGGCTAGATGCTCTCGAGCCCGGAACTTATACGTCTGACATAACGTTTACCCTTTGGACAACAACATGAAGAAAACACACAGAATCCTACTATTCATGATTATCCTCTTTATAACTGCCTCTTCCCTGGTATTTGCCGGAGGTAGTTCAGAGGGAAACGCAGGCTACTCCCTTTATTATGTTCCCACCAACATTGTCAACAACCAGGGGCTTCTAATAGAGTTGTCGCAGGCAAAGAGTGTTTTAGCATCTAATGTTGGCACTGCCTATGCTTCTGCCACATCATACTCATATCCGACTGCAAATAACCTTGTAATTTGTTGTTTGATTGATTCTTTAAATGATTCAGTTCAAACAGATAATGTTGAAGTTTCAATTACTGATAATACCGGGTTCTACTTCATAAAGGATGGAAACCCCACATCAAGGATTCCTTATGAAATAGAGGTAATATGCTCTGCTTTCTATAAAGGAGACAACTCCACCAATTATGCAAACAGTGTTATAGATCAATCAAAGAGAAAGATGACCATAGGAGGGAGCTCCTCAATCCCGATCAGTTATAGCACTTACAGACACATAACAATCTTTAACGATGAAACGAAGAATTATTCAGAGAATACTTCTTTTGAAAAAGACCAAGATACATACACATTAAGCATTTCTCCAACAAAGTTTACAAATACTATGGATACATGGTTTGGCCAGTACAATGAAACCAATGCGCAATATCCAAATCTGATGAAATACTATTATATCTGCCTAAAGATTCCAGGAGGGACAGGATTTGAGGAAGGCACATATACAGCAAGTCTTACTATAAATGCCAATTTCACTTCAAAGAGTTTAACCGGCGATTCAAAGCCGGATAGCATATCCGAGACAATCAGTATTAAAGGATATATCGGAGAGGAACCGGAGCAGCAGAGTGATTTGGCTTATAGTTTCTTCGTTTTCGGCTCTAAAGACACCTATATGATGGATTTGACTCAGGAGGAATACTACGATATTGCAAGGGTACAGTTCATGTACACTGAAATGAAGAAACAATCTAACAGCCCGGACAGTGTGAACAGACATCAAAGATACAAGATATACATTTCTCCAACAGATACATATGGAAACCCTGGTGAATACTACTTCAAGAAGATTGGAACTGAGAGTCAGGAAAAGTCGTTTACCAATTCAGTTGATTATGAACTGTATGTCGAAACCGGCAACGATACTTATGTTAAGATAGAAGAAGCAAGTGATTTTACTGGTGAAACATCTGCAAAAACAATGGAAACCAAAGCTAAAAACTACTACTCATCAGGAACGATTGCCGGTGCAGGACTTTATGCCAATAATACGTATTACCTGTATCCATTATACTCAGTTGTCCAAACGATAACAGGAACAAACAGCACATATAAGGAAACTTGGGAGCTTGATCAGGAGATCTTTCTTAAGATAACCCCAAATACAAATCCCGAATACAATGATATGGTAAAACAGGACGGCACATATAGCTCAATTGTCTACTTCACGGTGGTAACGCAATAAGTTCTTTCCATTTGAATACAGTCCAACTGTGTTTCTCCTTGCACAACAATGGACAACTTCGTTGTTAGAGTCAGATGACTTTTTACCAATGGGGGATGCAGACGTTTTCTTGGACCAGTTTCATGCAGTTAACCCCATCTTTCGTCTGTAGTCAAGAGGGCTCAGACCTCCCAACGACTGCTTGATTCTCTTTTCATTGTACCAACATCTTCCTGCGTGAACTGGTTCTTTGACACTTCGTAATCCTCTCCCAACATCTGGTTTTTCCAGAAGTAAAGAGAGGGCCTTTCGACACCGTGTTTTCGTGCTATTTCCTTTGCAGGGCATTCACGTGTCACAAAATCGAGAACAGCTGCCTCTTTTACTTCCTGAGAGTATTCTACAGGTGCGTGTCCCGTCTTGCAAATACGCTTCTTCTCAGGAGCATAAGTATTTATCCATCTAGAAAGGGTAAACTAACTGGCCGTAAAATTCCTTATATCAGGTCTCATTTTTCTGTCTTGAGTCTATTCAATTGGCTTCTTCAAAACTCTAGATGCTTCAGTCAACAACAACTGTGAAATAGAGGTTGGACTTGTACTCGCCTTGAGTATGCTGGATGTTATCTTCTTCAACTTTCAAGAAAATAGGAACACTTGAAAGACCCCAGGTCTCGGTATACTGTGGTTGCTGCTGGTTGAAATTGTCCCTGATCAAATTATAGTTCGGCAGTATGTAATAGGAGCTTGAAGGAACATTGTTTCCACCGACACCCGAGCCACCTATTCCGGTCGTATAGTTGGATGAGAATGTGGCACCATTGCTGTCAAGATAGATGTCATATGGGATAGTTTCAGAACCATTGGTCTTTGTGAATTGGTATGTCCCTGCTGTCATATAATCAGAGACAGGGGAAATATAGATTTTATATTTCTCATTTCGATTAGCAGCTGGAGCGGTATTTGATTTATAAGGTCCGATAACACTGTAAAAGTTCACAGAAGAAACACTATAGTAATCCTGCAAGCTCAGATCCATTGAGAAGGAATCTTCAGAAGGAGATATGCCGAAGCTGAATGTGGGCTGATCCTCGCTTGAGACTTCTCCAACATAACCCCAAACAGTGATTGTCTCTGACATGGAAACTGTCGCCACATTTGTTTCAATAGTATACTGATTTCCACCAGTATTAGTTCGTTCTCCAGTAAAGGCTCTGTTTTTATATGGTTCTGTCGATTGAATTGTTATTTCTGTTTTGTAGTAACCTGAAGGAAGATTATCAGCAGAGCTTGACAAATTCACACACAAATCAAAAACCCTGAGAAGAAGAGGATAATACCTTAGGCTTGTGCTGGCACTTACAATAGGAGTACTTGGAATATACAGCTCATAATCGCCTGCCCCGAGCTCCTTAAAATATGTTGTTGAGTAATCATCAGAGAGGGTCATTACGTTTGCAGTGACCTCCTTGGGAAATCCGCTTATTGTTGTGTATTCGCTTCCTTCTTTTGTAATATTGGCTTCTGTGACAAAACAAGACAGAGAAAAATCCCTGACTATATTAGGATCATCTTCTTTCACAAATATTCCACTCGTGTGTATTCTAAGAGTAACACAGTTTTCTTTTTTGAACATTTCGTTACTGTTACTATATTTACTCTTTTTATATCCCGCCCAATTAGCGATTGAAGTATACATGTTGTGAAGAGTGTCCTGGAATCTAACAATACCTAAATTCTTGTCCGGGTCACTGTTGATCTTGGAAGAAAAAACCAATGGTGTACTTCCCAAATAATTAGCGGTAAAGGTCTTTGCTGTTGTAAGCTCAATAGCATCAGCTTTATTATATGTAAGACTTCTGGGCAAGAGTGTAAGGACAGCATCTGAATATCCGTTGATGGCATCTGCAAATGCAAGAGAGACCGCAATAAGGACAAGGAGGACGGCCAGGAATAGTTTCTTTTTTATTGAAATCATTCTCCCACCTCCAGATAGAAATAGATATTTGATGCATATGTTCCAGCCATAAGTGCATTAACCGTATCTGCGGTAGTACCCTTTGTGTGGTCATACAGGGAAACATAGAATCCCTGATCCGCTAAGCTGGCGGAGAACCCTGAGACTTTTATGTAATTGGTCAAAGAGACAAATGTGTCCCCATTGTATACATCAAGGTCAGGATTATTGTCACTCAGACAGCTTTCAACACCATTTGGTCCTAGCATCATGTGGAGCTTATAGTCTATGGATGCCAGTGTCCCGTCATCAACACCATAGGTTCTCTCAATCAAATGCAATTTGTCATGTGTCACGTACAAATTAAAACTGGAGCTTGTAGCTGATAATGAATAACTACCTATACTAAATACAGGACCAGCGGATTCATCGGATAGAACCGGATTAGTAAGATTAAAAGGCTCGGATGAAATATCAACAGAAAAAGTCACGTTACTGTATATATAGCCAGTTAACGGCTGAACTCCATCAAAAGAGAAAACAAAGGAGAGCGCTGCAAGTAGAATCAGTAATGTAATTATTCTTTTCTTCATCCCCTGCTCCTTAATTCACTGAAACCGATACAATGACATAGGCTTTATAAGTGCCTCCGTTAATAAGAACACTTGTGTCATCTGCCGTCCAGTGACCTTCATCATCAATTTTCAAGGTAACATCTGCCTTGCCTCTTCTGACCCAGTCATTACAAGTTGTAATAGTGCCCGTGTATTTTTCGGTACCACTACTCCACCAACCACCTTCATACCAGGCATAAGAATTTGTGCTGAGATTGTAAGTTACAGATAAATCAGAAACAGATGAGGTTGTGACTGTCCTGCCTGAACCGACATTCACAGAATCAGCATAATTGATATAAACAGGATAACTATCAAAATACGAGCTATACTCCACCCCTGAATCAAATGCCGTATTGCTGTCAGCAGAGTTGATCTTAGTTGTACCTATCGTTCTTGTAGTATTACCGCTTGTAACAGACGTCTGAACATGAGAAAGCTGAACAGTGTAAGGTATTACTGAAGCTTTTTTGCTGTCATCAAGATTTGCTGTTTCATAATTGCTCAGAACTCCGAGATACATGGGGCTGAATGTGAATGAAAGGGTAATTCCATTGTAGCGGTTACCTGACAGTACCCAGTAAAACGCCGTATATGCACTGTCCCTGTACTCTTCAGGAATATCAATGTTGAAACCATCAACAAACTGAGCCTGACTAGGATCAAGGAGAGTAATGGTCACTTCTTCCTGGACAGGGGATGAACCACCATCAGCTTCCTTATATGCTCTTATTTCTGAAGTTGACTTGTAGATTTCCGCAGAAAGAGAGAAAGCTATAACAATAAAAGCAAGACAAAGGAGAGCTTTCTTCATGTGTTACCCTCCGTCAGCAGTATTATCAATGTTCCCTCATATGTTCCTGACAAACTTTCCTCAGGATTGAGTGTGATTTTCAAATCTGCAATTTTAATATCGCCTTCACTTCTCTCAATTCCAACAAGAACTCCATCATACAAATCAAGCATCGTATATTCGACTTCGTTGATTGTTTGAGAATAAGGTGAACCTATGACATTAAAAGCGGTTTCCTCTCCAGCATTCAGGACAGTCAAATCATACGGAAATATTTTTTGAGCTATCTGTCTTATTTATTAATTCCGTGTATCCCAGACTCAAGCTCATCTGAAAACAATCAGTATAATGGAGACCAAGCCTTGAGAAAACCATAGGAGACTCTGTAATCTCAATGGTTGTTCCGGTGATATCGTCTGAGGATGAAGTACCATCCGGAGTCCAGAACTGAGCATATCCGGTACCGGGTTCCACTTCAAATGAATGAGAGAGTGTAAACCATCTGTCCGCAAAAAGGCATGCCGGGATAGCAATTGCAAGCACAATGAGAATAATTGCTTTCTTCATCGCTTCCCTCATGATCTCAAACCTCTCTATAAACATTTATATGCGCATACGCGCACTCTCATAACATTTACTAAATATAATATAGGAGTTTAGTAAATGGTTGTCAACGTTTTTTTAAAATTTTTTTTATTTTTTTAGTTTTTCAAATGAAAAAAGTTTTCAAGGTTGCCTCATCATCCTTTTTGGGTGTTGAATATATAGCTCCTCAGCACCTCATTGATGCGGGTCTGATACCCCTTACCTTGCGCTTTGAAGGCCTCTAGAACATCAATGTCAATTTTAAGGTGAACATCTGCCTTTTTAGGCCTGAACCACTCAGGGTGCCTGTTGATGGCCGGTTGAAGAGCCTCAAGCTCATTGTCATTCAGAGGCGGATTCTCTGCGTCAAATACTTGTACAGCATTCCTAATCCTTCTCTTTGAATCTTCAGGCATTTCTGTTGATTGCAGCTCATCAAGCGTTATTCTTTTTGTGGTACTCATGAATTTCCTTCCTAGTGGCAAGTCTAGCCGATATAATTCGTATCTTTCCTAAGCGCTCTGTAAAAACAACACATAGTATCCGCTCCGCAAAACCTATCGCATACCATCGATCTTCATTCAAGTTGGAATGCTTTACATCATATGCTTCCAGAAGATTAGGATCCTTGAAAACAAACACAGCATCTTCAAAAGCAATTCCGTGTTTACGCAGATTGGCGATGTTCTTATCTTCATCCCATTCAAAAACCAAAACATTATCTCCTTTAAATGTACATCAGTTTATGTACATTGTCAAATGTACATTCAATGCTGTTCTTCAGTTTCCTATCACACCAGGCTCTGCCTAAGGTAGCTGTAGGCTGCCCCTGAGGAGTCGACTATCAGAACAAGAACGCGGTCCATGTTGGGGTTGAGGTAGCGGTAGACACCTTCTGGGAGTTGCAGGTCGGGGGAAATGCCTTCTGTGACAACAAGGCCGGGATCCTGGAGGAACTCGCTTGTCCAGATTCCGTTGGGCAGGGAAAAGCTGTCCACCGCGAATGGGGAAATTATCTTAAAGGAAGCCTCTGACAGCACCCCGTTCTGAAGGTCACGGAGAAATAAAACCTTGTCTATTCTCCTAAAGTCATCTGTTTTTTCATGCAGTTCATTAGAAATCAGGCCATAGTTGAGCCGCGAGGTCACCACCCTGTCAATGTCCAGAAGCTCTCCTGCAATGACCCCGTCATTCTGGGAAAGAGTAATATGTGAGGCGGTATCAAGTGGTGTAAGGATGGTCCCGAACGGGCTCATGTCACCTAGCGGGTACGCTGCTATGACGGCAGTCTCCCCTGGTGGGATGTATAGCCGGATGGTCCTTTGGTCAGAAGAGATGTACGTGCTCCTGATCTCATCACCATAGGTCCATTTGAGGGTGTACCACAGGCACTTGCCGGAGGCTCTTTCCCATGGGTGGGTCGGAATTGTGACTTCCAATGCCCTGTCGGGGGAGACAGAACAGGAGAAAAGCATCAGGGTAAATAGTAGTAATAAAGGCAGTTTTATCTTCATGCCCTTATATACGAGAAAAGTGCAGGAAATATTTCAACTTTCAGGAAAATTTCTCAGTTTTTTTCTGTTGCTCTAAGAAGCTCACGGTATCTGGACCTGAAAGAGCGTAAAACAGAGCGCACTTCATCACTGCTGTAATCTGCGTAGGTCCAGGGCAGGCGCTGGAAATCATGGTCCTGATAGATGAGGGTTGTCTCTCCGTAAATGCCGTCCTTAAGGGGGATGCGGTGGGACCTGTCCTTACAGGTTGCAAGAATCAGGTTGGCAAGAGAAAGCGTTCCCGGGTCAAGGTTGATCCTGCGGTTGCCGTCAAGTGAGAACTGCTTCTCAAGTTCATTAGTCAGTGTCTTTATGTCAGCAAGTGCGGATGGGTCAATCAGATCATGGAAGAGAAGCAGGTAGCGCACCGGCCTGCCACCCATCTCGGAGTCATAGTAATCCGTGTAGGAGAAATCCATCACCGGGCTGTGCATGTCCACAGGTCCAAAGTTCTCCTCAAGCACAGAGATCAGCCTGTCATGCTGCACCTCAAGGGTCGACAGGACTCCAATCATCAATGCACATCTCTGGAATTCCCTTGCCTCTGCCATAGCGCCTCCGCTGGAATTCTCCCACCCTTGACTTCTCTTGTCAACTTTCCTTGCTTTGATGGCATTTGGGATTTATCATTGAATCATGCCAAAGCTGATTGTCTTTCTGGGGAATCCGGGAATCCAGTACAGACAGACCAGACACAATGCCGGATGGATTCTCTGTGACCGCGTCACTGAAAGGCTGGGACTTGAGGGGCGCTGGCAGACAAAGTTCCACGGCCAATTCATCAAAAGCGGCAATTCTGTCCTTCTTAAGCCTCAGACATTCATGAATGAGAGTGGAATATCGGTCCAGGAGGCATCAAGGTTCTTCAATGTTGCGCCAGCTGATGTCTTGGTGGTCCATGATGACATTGAGCTAGAGTTCGGAGCGGTGCGCATCCAGCTGGGCGGAGGAATGGGAGGACACAACGGGCTGAGATCTGTGAAACAGCATTTGGGAACAGACCAGTTCAGAAGACTGCGCATAGGAGTCGGACGTCCGCCGGCAAGGATTCAGGTTGCGGACTTTGTCCTTGGAAGATTCACGGAAATAGAGGAGAAACAGTTGCAGGGAATACTGGATAACGCGGCTGAAACTGCGATACAATATATATGCAATTGAACTAGGGAGAAGCTATGGAAAACAGGGATTTTAGGATTTCAGAGATCTGCAGGGAGATCATGACATATGAGAAGCCCATGTTTGAGACATCGGAAAGGGCCGACAGGATGTACCGTCAGGCGCAGGAGGTCTCCGTTGTCTACAACAACAGTCATGAGCATCCCATAACAGCCGGAAAGATATACACATCTGCGGTGCTGCACATGGTGTATCAGGCTGTGATCTCCGTTTTTCTCCGTGGCTCGGACTCCGATCCTTTCTCAAGGATCTCGGTCTTAGCAGAGAAGAACAAGGACACAGCGGATGTCCTTGACTTCTATGACAGGTCATTTCCTACCCGCCTGAGCGAGAGCTCCGATCTTCTTCATGGTGTTGAGACCGCAAGGGCGTTCTTCGTGCATCAGGTCCTTGAGGCCAACCCTGCCCTGCTTGCCGCAACCGGGGACATGCTTGACCAGAAGAAGCTTAAGTTCCCTCAGGGAACACAGGCACTGACGGCAATGATGGGAAGCTACCTCAAGGGAACAGGGTTCTCAGAATCAACGGAAGATGATCTGTTCTCATTCCTCACACTCCCTGCGAGGCTTTATCCGGATTCACTCTCGAAGCAGATCGCATATATCCTGGAGCACTGGGAAGCCCTTCTTCCCGAGGAGTTCGCGACACTTCTCCTGAAGAGCCGTGACTACATGCAGGAGGAGGACAGACCCCATTTCCAGGGTGGCCCGGGTCCCATGGAGATTCCTGATTACTCCAACCTCGGCGATGATGACATTGAGTCATTCACCCCGGACCGCAACTGGATGCCCAACGTCATCATGATGGCAAAGAGCACCCTTGTGTGGCTGGACCAGCTGTCAAAGAAATACAACAGGGACATCCACAGACTGGATCAGATCCCTGACGAGGAGCTTGATTACCTGCGAGACTCAGGTTTCACCGCACTCTGGCTGATAGGTCTCTGGGAGAGAAGTCCCGCCTCGAAGAAGATCAAGAACCTCTGCGGAAATCCGGATGCGGAATCTTCCGCATATTCTCTCAAAGGTTATGAGATAGCATCAAGAATCGGCGGCTGGGAGGCTCTCTTCAACCTCAAGAACCGATGTTGGGAGAGAGGAATAAGGCTTGCAAGCGACATGGTTCCGAACCACACAGGCCTTGACAGTGACTGGATGAAATACCACAGCAACTACTTCATCCAGCAGCCTTATCCTCCATTCCCGTCATACACATACAACGGTGAGAATCTCTCCGAGGATCCTGATCTGGACATTAGGATTGAGGACCATTACTACAACAGGACAGACGCCGCCGTGACCTTCAGGCGCATTGACAGGAGAACCGGTGAGACATCCTACATCTTCCATGGAAACGATGGAACAACAATGCCCTGGAATGATACTGCTCAGCTTGATTTTCTCAACCCTGAGACAAGAGAGGCTGTCATTCAGCAGATTATGGCAGTTGCCAGAAACTTCCCCGTAATCAGGTTCGATGCCGCAATGACACTTGCAAAACGCCACATCCAGAGACTCTGGTACCCCAAGCCTGGCACTGGCGGAGACATTGCCGGCAGAACACCTTTCGGAATGTCAACCGAGGAGTTCAACCGCAGGATCCCGAATGAGTTCTGGAGAGAGGTTGTTGACAGAATCCAGACGGAGCTGCCTGACACGCTGCTTCTGGCTGAGGCATTCTGGATGATGGAGAGCTACTTTGTAAGAACCCTTGGAATGCACAGGGTCTACAACAGCGCCTTCATGCACATGCTCAAGAACCAGGACAACAAGAAATACAGGGACATGATCAAGGCCACCTTGGAGTATGATCCTGATATTCTCAAGCGCTACGTCAACTTCATGAACAACCCGGACGAGGAGACAGCAATAGCGCAGTTCGGTGACGGGGACAAGTACTTCGGAGTCTGCACCCTCCTCTCCACACTGCCGGGTCTTCCGATGTTCGGTCACGGACAGATAGAGGGCTTCAGGGAGAAGTACGGCATGGAGTACCAGCGTGCCTACTGGAATGAGACTCCGAACGAGGGGCTGATTGAGGAGCACAGGAGAAGGATCTTCCCGCTCCTTAAGATGAGATGGCTTTTCTCCGAGTCAAGGTACTTCCAGCTGTTCGACGCTTATGACGGCTACGGCAATGTCCTGGAGTCCGTTTACGCATACACAAACGGTGATGACAACCAGATGGCAATGGTACTCTACAACAACCAGTATGAGCGGGTTGACGGATGGATCAACATGTCCGTCCAGAAGCTCGTGAAGGAAGGCGGAGAGAGACACATGGAGGTTGTCTCCCTCGCACAGAGCCTCAGGCTCAAGCGTGGTGTAAGAAGATTCCTGGTCTACAGGAACTTCAGCAACGGAAAGACCTACCTGTACCCTTCCGAGAAGCTGTTTGATGAGGGAATGAGAATATCCCTCAACGGCTATGAGACCAAGGTTTTCACCAACATTTATGAGGTAGAGGATATCGATGGTGTCTATGAACGGCTCTACAACAAGTACAACGGCCACGGCATACAGGACCTGGAGCATGAGATAAGGATCCTTTACCTGGAGCCTTTCTTCGAGGCGGTCGAGCCAGTGAAGGGACAGAAGTTCTTCAAGGACCTCAAGGCCATCCTGCAGGGCAAGGGGACAAGCATGAACAGACGCAATGTCATGCAGACACTCGGCTCATGCTACACCTACATGGAGGAGTTTGACTCTCTGTTCTCCAAGATCGGACTGAACATGCACATCATGAAGCCGCAGACAATCCTTGAGATGCTGGGCAGCATGGACGCAGTCTGCCGCAACCAACTGTTCTCAAACGGGAACGCAATCATGGACACCGACATTGTGACTGTGTTCGCTGCAGGCTTCCTTGCAATGCCGTTCCTCTCATCTCATCCGACCATGGATGAGGCGATCAGGGTTGTGCAGTATCTGCAGCTCTCGCGCTTCTTCGACTGCCCGGAATCAATTATCTCACGCTGTGCGATAATCATCGCAAGGGGCACTAGCACAGTGGAGGAGCTTCTGCATGAGAAGACCTTCCTGGACCTGATCGGACGTAACGAATATCAGGGCGTGAGATGGTTCAGGGGAGAGTCCTTCCAGGAGTGCATGTACCTGACATATCTTGCAGATGCAATGACAGCAGGCATAAATCTTGACCCTGAGACGGTGGATGACTACAGGAAGGAGATTGACCTCTGGCTCAGAAAATGCGGGGATGCCCAGTACAAATTGGATAACCTGTTGAAATAGAACTTCTTGCATTAGACCTTTAATGCAAATATAATTTACAACTATGAAGACGTGGTTGACTTATCTTGCAGCAGCTGCCATGGGACTGGCATTTGAACTCACTTTGCATGGAAGCGGGTTCTATCTGTCATTTATCACCTTCATGGCCGATGTCATGCTCAAGCTCGGAATCTTCATGGTTTTCCCGCTTGCATTCTTCACCATGACATCAGGAACAGCCTCCCTGACCCGCAAGCGTGGAAACAACAGTTATGTGTGGCTCTCCACAATCCTGTGGGCAACATTCACAACTGCTGTCCTCTCAATTGCCGCCGGTCTCCTTTTCAGGGTATTCCCTGCAGTCTTACCCACGACATCCACATCAACTGCCAACGCACAGCAGGCATCAGAGCTCTCATCAGCCATCATCGGCTCAACAGTGACGAGGCTCGCTGCAGCAAATCCCCTTTCCGTCAACTCGTTCTTAAACTTCATCAAGTCAAGTGACTGTCTGCTTCCGATCATCCTGATCGCACTCATCTTCGGATATGCCATCCGCCCGACTTCAGAGGTCATCAGACCGGCATACATCACACTGAACTCCATTAGTGAGGTGATGTTCCGCCTGGCAAAGATAATCGCAAGATTCCTGTGGATCGGAATATTCTTCATCTCCGGAGTCTGGTTCCATAATCTCTGGACCGATGCAACGGTCTTCTACTCATGGAGATTCGTGGTCCTCTGCTGCATCATCGGATTCGGAATGCTGTTTGTGATAATCCCGCTCGTTTACGGAATAATGACAGGCTTCAGGAGAAACCCGTACAGGCAGATTGTGAGACTCCTCTCATCGGGAGTCGCCGCATTCTTCTCGGTGAACTACCTGTTCAGCATGAACACCCTTTACACGGACTGCAGGATCAACCTGGGAATACAGAAGAGTGTTGTCTCCTCAGCACTTCCCCTCCACAGCATACTGACAAAGGGAGGAAGCGCGCTTGTCTCATCAATGTGCACATGCTCGATCGTATTCGCGGCCACAGGAGTTGCCCCCACTGCCCTTCAGACAGTGACAATCGCCCTGGCATGTACCCTTGCAAGCTTCATCTGTTCCATACATGCAGGTTATGAGGTTCTCTTCATAACAACCTACGCGCTTGGACTTCTCAACATAAATGCCGGCGGAGCGCAGTTCGCCATAATCGCATTGCTTCCGATGCTCAACGGAATGGCTCTTCTGCTTGACGTGATGCTGGCAGGACTGGGAACAAGCTTCACCGCCTCAAATCTGAACGCTGACTGCTACATCACAGCTGAGGATATTGTCTGATGAACAGCAAACTGCTGCGAGTGCTTACCCTGCTTCTGCAGATCCTGGTCATAACAATCTGTCTCACAATATGTGTCTACGGAATTGTTGTCACTGAGGACATACAGGACAGCTATCCTTACATCGCTGCCACAGTCAGGGTATCAATCCTTCTGCTTATAACTATCTCCTATTACAAGACAAGCGTGTCTGCATTCAACCCCGGAAACCTGTTCATGATGATGGCAATGCTTTATATGTCCATCACGGAGCTAAGGATTCTCTCTTATTTCACAGGACTGACAGGTTGGAGCTTCCTGCCCCCACGAGTGGGAGTATGGCTTCAGCTGTTCTCTCAGTTCATGCTGTACTTCTCGCTTGCAGGCTATGCCCTCTTCTATCAGAACAACGAACATAGCTCCACCACAAGATTCAATGCCCTGGGTACAGTGGCTATGCTGTTTCTTGCCCTCACAATCCCTTCGACACAGGATATTGTCGGAGTATGGGGAAAGAAGGCTCCTCTCTCAATACTTGTCGTGATTGCCTCAATCGCCCTGATCACCTTCATGATCATCCTGATCAATGAGCAGTCAAAGGCAGCCATCGTGCGGCTCATAGGACTTGTGCTTATGATGCTGGGCAACTTCGCCGCTGTGGTCTTATCGTCATTCATCTACTACGCCGCAGGCTCTGTGGCCTTCTTCATCGGAGGCTTCATGGTCATGGTGGTGACTCTCAGGAACTCGGTTATACTCTGATCAGCCTTCCAGCAGTTTCCTTGACATACCGGCAATCTCATCCACATCAACCTTGATAAGGCTTCTGTCATAGGAGAGAAGTCCATTGACCTCCTGCTCCACGTCCGAAACCTGAGTGTAGATTGATGCGGCAAGACCTTTTTTCTTTGCAGGAATTATCTGTCTCTCATACAGCCTTACAATGGCCTTTGTGAGCTCTGCTCTTGTCCTGAACCTCTTATAGGTGAATGCCTTCTTTGCAGTGGTGTTGGTGTCCATTCCATATCCGCCGAACTCAGACAGTATCACAGCCCTGCCTTTCTTATCTGCCTTGAACCTGTATGGATGGAAATAGACATGAAGGCTCCTGAAATCTCCGAACCCCTGGTCGTGCCAGCCTGAGGCATGGTCTATTGTCCTGCTTTGATCCATCTTCAGTATATTGGCTACAATGCGCTTTGAGTCGAACTGGCCCCAGCCCTCATTGAACGGGACCCACATGCAGATGCTGGTGCAGTTATACAGGGTGCGCACAGTACCGTATGCCTCATCCTCCCAGATCTTGCGTGCATTCTCATCCTCCCTGGCAAACTTGTCATACCTATCATCCTTGAGGAAAGAACCTATTACAAGAGGAGCGCTTATGACGGACAGCTTGTATCTGCCGCCACCGGAGACCATGTCCTGCCAGACAAGCATCCCGAGCCTGTCACAGTGATAATACCACCTCAGAGGCTCTACCTTGATGTGCTTTCTCAGGGTATTGAAACCCATGCTCTTCATCCTGGTGATGTCATTTATGAAGTCATTGTCGGATGCAGGAGTATAGTATCCGCCCTTGAAATAGCCCTGATCAAGAAGTCCGTGGTGGAAATAAGGCTTACCATTTAACAAAAGGACATTGTTTCCTTTCTCATCCGGGCCAACACCGAATGTTCTGAGCCCAACGTAGGAATGAACCGTATCCTCATTGAATCGTATGTCAAATTGATAAAGGAAAGGATCCTCCGGAGACCAGAGCCTGGGGTCCTCTATCCTTATATAAGACTGTTCCCCTGTGAAAATCTCATGATCCTTTCCTTCCAGAGTCAGGACAGCACTGCCACGGCTTCTGTCATTCAGGATTACGGTTATATGAAAGCCTCCGAGATCCGGAGTGATCTCTATTTTCTCTATATATGTTCTGGGGACCTTCTCCATCCACACCGTCTGCCAGATTCCGCTTGTCTTGGGGTACCATATCCCGCCGGGCTCTGAGCTCTGCTTTCCTCTTGAGATCTCCTCTGAATCTCCAGGATCCTGCACGCTGACATCAAGGTCAAACGAGCTCTTATCCACCTCCACGGTGAAAGGAAGATATCCCCCGACGTGCTCAAGGACCTGTTTCTTGTCAATGAAAACCACAGCCCTGTAATCAACTGCACCGAAATGAAGAAGAAGCCTGCTTTTCTCCAGATCCACATCAGGGAAATCCACATGGGTGCTGTACAGCATTGTCTCATAATGCTGGAGCGTCCTGTTCACCCCGCTGAACTCCGACTCAGGAGAATACGGGACCAGAATCCTGTAGTCCTCCGCCTTGTCTCCGTCAGAGAGGAAACGCAGATTCCACTCCCCGTTCAGGCAAAGGTAACTGTCTCTTCTAAGCTGAGGACGCGGATACTCTGGCAACGGGATTCTCATGAAGGCCTCCTGGCAAGCAATGCATTCTGATTGTTTTATTTTACAATATCTTTCATAATCTTTGTATGCGTCTGTTTCTGTTACCGCCGACATTCAAGGGCGAACCCGCATTGGAGCTGTCCGGAAAGGACTTCAATTACCTCATCCACGCCCTCAGGCTCAAGGAGGGTCAGGAGATCATGGGAAGGGACCGTGACGGAAAACTGTGGGACCTCAGGATCACCGCAATAAGGAAAAACAGCTGCACTCTGAGTGCAAGTGAGGCACAAAGCGCACAGAGCAAGACAGATGCGCTTCCCGAGGAAAGGCCACTGAAGCCTATAATCCTCTATCAGTGCCTTCCCAAGGGAAGAAAGGCAGATGACATAATCAAGAAGGCAACAGAGGCCGGAGTGAGGGACATAGTCCTTGTCAGAAGCAGAAACTGCGTGGCCAGCCTTGAGGGCAAAGAAGAGACCAGGCTCAGCCGGTATGATGCCCTTGTTGCGGAGGCAATCCAGCAAAGCGGCTCAATGGTCCCGACAAAGGTCCATGGTGTGATTGACATCAGAGCCGTTGCGGAAGACTTCATATCCAGAAGCTGCGGCATGAACCGCCTTGGCTTGGTCCTCCATCAGACACGCCTTTCAGAGAATCAGTCAGACCTCTTTTCATGTGTCAGAGGCTTTAACGGATGCATTGCCCTGGTAGTAGGTCCGGAGGGTGGACTGGAGGAAGATGAGTGCATGATGTTGCTTGATGCGGGCTTCAAGGCTGTACTGCTTAAAACCAACATTCTAAGATGTGAGACAGCCTCGATTTATGCAATCGGAGCAGTCCAGACAATACTTGAATCATCCTGTTAATAAATTGTGCATAACTTTATTAAAGTTTAGTAGATTCCGGAAAAACCGACACTACAAAACACCCATAAAACCTATATAACTTTTTAACAGATACAAACGCCATATTGTTAAAATAATTCTTTATGTATAAAAGAAATAAAATCTACTACTCACATGATTAGTGCCAAGTTGGGAAGGTTATAACTTGACCACCCTGTCCGTCCTTTGACGACACCTTGTTCAATCCTGTGCATAACTTGTGCAATAGTGTGTGTAAAAAATACCCACTAACCATGTTTAGGTGTTTTATCTTCTTATAACGGAAGAACCTGCCCGAAGGCAGGTTCCCCATGTTAAAGACACCAGTTGAAACTAGAAATTCACTACTCTGTTGCTGCTGCCGGAAGCTGGCAAATAGTTGGCGTCATAGTTTATCTCGTAGTCCTGAAGATACTCGTAAGCCGCCTTGCAGACATCATCATAGACAATGTCCACAAGAGGTCTCTCATCATATGTCATCCTCAAGAGGTATTCGTTCCTTGCAACAAGGAGAAGCACCTCCTCCCTGATTCCGCTGTCTGCGTGCTCTGCAGCGAACTTTGAGATGTTCGCGGTGGAATACTCGGGATTCTGGTCAACGAACTGCTCCACTGCCTTGCTGTTGATCAGCTCGGTGTATGCCTCAAGCTCATCGTCGGTGACTGTAAGGTCCTCAATGACGAAGTCAGGCTCAACACCCTCTCCGTGGATTGTCTTTCCTGCAGGCCCCACAAAGCTTGCGGTTGTGATTGAGGTGTAACCTGTTCCGAATGAGGAAATCACCTGCATGACACCCTTTCCATAAGTCTGTGTTCCGAACAGGACCGCGCGTCCGTTGTCCTTCATCGCAGATGAGAAGATCTCCGCAGAGCTTGCAGTTCCGCCGTTCACAAGGATAGCGACCTCAACATCAGGAGAAACGGTGACTCCGTTATTGGCGACATATGTGACGTTCTTTGACGTGTCCTTATAAGATATTGAGAGAAGGTTTGAGTTGCTTATGAACATGTCCGCAATGCTCAATGTGACATCAACATCTCCTCCGGGATTGTCTCTGAGATCGATTATCAGCTTCTGCATGCCTTGAGAGGCAAGATCCTTCAGGGCATCGCCGATTGCCTTGTATGTGCTGTTGGAGAACTCAAGGATCCTCAGGTAAGCCGTTGTTGTGCCCTCAATCATGTCGTACTCGACTGTCGGGACGGTGATGATCTCCCTTGTCAGTGACAGTGTGAAGGTCGAGTCCCCTCTCTTGATTGTAAGATTTACTGAGGTGCCAGGTGTTCCTTTCATCATCTTTGCACATTCGGTGGCCTCTTTTTCATTAACCGGCTCATCATCTATGGCAATGATGTAATCTCCGGCCCTCAATCCGGCCTTTGAGCTTGGTGTATTCGGGAAAACCTGTGTGATCAGGGCATAGATTGTGGCCTCGTCATCAGGATCCTGGTAATCCACATAGGTCTTTGAGAAATAAATGCCAAGTCCTCCGTAGACACCGGAGACCTCCTCCTGATAGTCATCGGACTCCTCCGCCTTCACATAGTAGGTGTATTTGTCTCCAAGCGCATCAAAGAGGGCCGTGGCCATTGCCTCGTAGACAGCCTCATAGTCGATATCGTAAAGGAAGTTCTGGTCAACGTACTGATACAGCCTCTCCAAAGTGGCCATGTCCCTTGAGATTATCTCAGATCCGGTTGATGAAGAGCCCCTTGTGGAGGTGCTGCTCGGATAAACCGGTTGGGAATTGCGCATCAGGTTCTCAAAGAACTTCTGCTCCTCCGGAGTGCCGTTTGCAAATAGCAGTCCTGCAAACAGAGTCAGGACGATCAATGTCAAAACTATTTTCTTCATACCTGAAATATACTACTTTTTGCCACGTGCGTCTTTCATATGAATGAACCACACAAAAAAAACATAATATGCTATTATTCTTTTTATGCAGATGTATGTTGATTTTCCCAGCTGGATCTCACCCTATGTGGTTCCCTTCCTGCCTGTCAGATGGTATGCGCTCATGTACATCGTGGCATTCACCATCACATACATTCTTTTCAGATACCAGTGCAACCACGGTGAGCTGAACAGGATGTCCGCGGATGACTCCCTGACATTGTTCTGCTACGGAATAGGATTCCTGATCATAGGGGCAAGGGTATTCTCCACCCTTTTCTATGACGGCACCTGGTATTACTGGACACATCCGTGGATGATATTCTGGCCGTTCAGGAACGGCAGGTTCATAGGGCTTCCCGGCATGAGCTATCATGGCGGTGTTGTGGGATGCCTCTTCGGAGGCTGGCTGTTCGCAAGAAAATACAAGTACAGGCTCATGGATGTCGCTGACCATGTGATAGCGGCAATTCCCCTGGGATTCACATTCGGAAGACTAGGAAACTTCATCAACGGCGAGCTCTGGGGCCGTGTCACCACACAGGGAATAGGAATGGTGTTCCCTGATGCTCCGGCCTTCTCCACAGACATAGAGTGGGTCCGTCAGGTCGCCGACAAGGTGGGTATGAGCTATACCTCAGGCTCATTCATCAATCTTCCGCGTCACCCGTCCCAGCTTTACGAGGCCCTTTTCGAGGGTGTTCTGCTCTGGCTGGTGCTCTGGTTCGTCATCAGGCCTATTGCCGTGAGGCGCAGCTCAAAGAACGGTCCGGGAATAGTAAGCGGTGCTTACTTCATAGGCTACGGTCTTGCACGCTTTGTCATAGAGTATTTCCGTGAGCCGGACAGCCAGCTCGGATTCATCATCGCCCTGGGCAAGGAGACAGAGCCCACCGCCCTGTTCAAGTCAGTCCTGAACATATCCATGGGGCAGATCTTCTGCCTCCTGATGATCCTTGCGGGAATAGCGATGATAATCTATGCGCTTAAGACAAAACCGGTGACATATCCTAAAACCTCAAAGTCAAAGGGAAACAGCAATGCACGTAAACGAAAAGGTTGATGCCCTCAGGGCACAGATGAGAGAAGCAGGCCTCTCTGCCTGGATCATAAACGGAACTGACCCGCATCAGAGCGAGTATGTGTGTGACAGATGGCATTCAAGACGTTGGATAAGCGGCTTCACAGGCAGCGCAGGTACTGTAGTTGTAACAGAGGACAAGGCCCTTATCTGGGTTGATTCGCGCTACTTCGTACAGTGCGCGGCACAGATTAAAGGCACTGTCTTTGAGATGAAAAAGATAGACGGTCCTGAAGCAAGCTCTCCGCTTGCGTTCCTGAAGGAGACTTTCCGCAATAACGAGAAGGTGGGAATCTCAGCTGAGACACTGATGGTCACAGCAAAGGAGCGCTATCAGGAGAACGGGATAAACATCCAGGCAACAGATGATCTTCTGGATGCAATCTGGAAAGACAGGCCAGCAATGCCTGAGAATCCTGTTGAGAAGATGGATGATAGTCTGTGCGGCCAGAGTGCGCTTGAGAAAATAAATAAGATAAGGGAAATGGGACATCAGAAGAGCGAGTCCTACCATCTTATCTCAAGTCTGGATGACATTGCCTGGATCCTGAATCTCAGGGGAAGCGACATAGATGACACACCGGTGTTCCTGGCTCATCTTCTGATAGGACCTGACACGGTAAGGCTTTTCACTCCGCAGGCACGCTTCTGCAAGGTGAAGCCCGAGTGCTATGAGGTTCTTCCCTATGACAGCATAGCCACGGTCCTCTCAGGACTATCAGATACTGTTATCAGGCTCAACCCTGACAGGATCAACATGAAGATGCAAAATGCCCTGGACAAGGCACACAATGTCCTCATCTCCCGTGGTCGCGAGTACTCAACAGACCTGAAGGCAGCCAAGAATCCGACCGAGCTTGAGGGAATGAGGACAGCTCATATCCTGGACGGAGTTGCCCTGGTGAACTTCCTTGCAATGGTCAAGCGCAATGAGTTTGATTTCACGGAGCTCTCTATTGCTAAGGCGCTCTCAGACGAGAGAGAGCTTGAGGAGGACTACCTTGGTCCGTCATTCTCCACAATTGCAGGCTTTGCCGAGCACGGTGCGGTGGTTCATTACAGTGCCACGGAGGAGACAGACATACCCATTACAGGCAACGGCCTTCTGGTCCTTGATTCAGGCGGACAGTACACCTGCGGTACAACCGACATAACCAGGACCCTCCTGTTCGGAGAGGCCACACAGGAGCAGAAAGAGGACTACACACTTGTCCTTAAGGGGCATCTCGCACTTGCTGCCCAGGTATTCCCCAAGGGAACCACAGGCCACCAGCTCGATGCCCTTGCTCACCAGTTCCTCTGGCAGAAAGGCATGGATTATTTCCATGGGACAGGACATGGCGTAGGATACAGGCTGTCTGTCCACGAGGGGCCGCAGCGAATATCCTCAAAACAGGGAACCGGAGAACCTGTCCCGCTTGAGGTTGGCATGGTCATAAGCGATGAGCCCGGCCTCTACAAGGAAGGCAAGCACGGAATAAGGATAGAGAACCTTGTGGCTGTCACAGAGGCAATGAAGACTGAGTTCGGCCAGTTCTACACATTCGAGGTCCTGACCTGCTGCCCCTATGAGAGGGACCTGATAGTCAAGGAAATGCTCACCCCGGATGAGATTGCAATGATCGACGATTACCACAGCTGGGTAAGGGAGATGCTGATAGACATGGTTGATGAGAGCTCAAAGGATTATCTTATCTCAGCAACCGAACCTCTTTGATGGGAGACCACGATGGAAGAGAAAGCCAGAACCGTATATGGGATCGGAAACCCCTTGATAGATGTAATAGTCAATGTCTCTGACAATGACCTCAAGACACTTGGCCTTTACAAGGGGACAATGAATCTGATCAACCTCGAGAAGCGTCTTGAGCTTTCAGATTTCATCAAGGCAAAGAAGGAGCCCACCTTCTCATGCGGAGGCTCCTGCCCCAACACGATCATAACATTGTCTGCACTTGGGATAAGGTCCACTCTTGCAGGAAAGATCGGAAACGACGAGTACGGAACCATCTACCGCGAGAGGCTCACATCCCTCTACGTTCATGACAACCTTGCCGTATCGGACAAGAACGTCACCGGATCCTCAATCATCCTGATCACACCGGATTCAGAGCGCACAATGAACACATACCTGGGCGCAAACAGGGACTTCTGCCCGGACGATGTCATAGAGAGCGAGGTCAGCGGCGCTGATTTCTTCCACTTCACAGGCTACATGTGGGACACACAGAACCAGATGGAGGCCATCCGCAAGACCCTTGCCATAGCAAAGCGCAACAACGTGAGGGTGTCATTTGATATCGCCGACCCGTTTGCCGTAGGCCGTTATCACGATGCCTTTCTTGAGATTATAAAGGACAGCTGTGACATAGTGTTCGCCAACAAGGAAGAGGCAAGGATGCTCTTTGACAACTACGACCCGTATGAATGCTGCAAGACAATGGGAAAGCTCTGCGAGACTGCAATTGTCAAGAACGGCAAGAAAGGCTCATTCATCAGCTACCGCAGGAAAGTTTATGAGATTCCTGTCCAGGGTCCCGCCACTCCTGTAGATACCACAGGAGCCGGAGACACCTATGCATCAGGATTCCTGTACGGGCTCTGCAAAGGCCTGGACATTGAGAGAAGCGGCGCCATAGCATCCTGTCTTGCAGGCCAGATAATAAAAAAAGTCGGGGCGCAGTTCACAGAACAGCAGATCCCCGACCTCATCAAGATGATATCAGTATTCTGATTAGTATCTTTTTCTCTTACAGATAACTCTGACCTGTTTGTAGAGTCCCTCTCCCTCGCTCTTTGTCTCAATGCCTGTGACATCGTTCAGTGCGGTATGGACAAGGCGTCTCTCGTACGGATTCATCGGCTCAAGAAGGCGTGAGCGGCCGGTCTTGCGGACCTGCATTGCAGTGCGGTATGCATTCTTGATGATCTGCTCCTCATGTCTGATCCTGTAGCCTTCGGAGTCAACAATGATCTTTCTCTCGGAGTCGATGTTGCCGGCATAGACATTGGCCAGGACCTGGATGGCATCGAGGTTCTTTCCCTTGCGTCCTATGATGATGTTTGATGACTCACTTGAGATCTCAAGGTTGACCTTCCTGCCCTTGCGGGAGGAGACAGTGGTCTTTGACTCATATCCCATGCG
>JAEEGK010006617.1_pt1 | contig 27851 bp, 29 predicted proteins | sample 8958771 | NCBI WGS metagenome assembly JAEEGK01 (sample SAMN16246547, study PRJNA631951) | gut metagenome | biome: gut microbiome; feature: rumen; material: SC-attached | host: Bos | place: Iran: Karaj | collected 2018-10 | reverse complement strand
TTTCATGCTCCCTGAACTTAGAAAAATCTTGAACATCAAAATCGTAATTATGTGACTCTGCATAGGGTGCATAATAAAGTCGCATATATTTATAAGCCTCTATGGACTTTTCTATTTCAGTTTTACCACCACCACACATTGAGATAATAGTATTCATTGGCAAAGATTCTTCTTCGCTCAAATGGTAGAGATACTTTGCTTTGGAATATGGATCCCACTCACGCGGTCCCACCAAATGAGACTGCAAACGAATCTCATGCTTTTCAATATCAGACAGATTTTCGTAAACAAGAGCAATAATTGAAGTCCAATCACCAGGTGTGCCCTGACGTTCAAAATCTCTATAGATTTGGAGACGAGTGTTTCCTTCAATTACAACATAAGAACCATCTCCTTCGTGATTGACTATGATAGGATGAATGATACCGCCACTTTCTTTTATGGAATCACGTAAAACCCTGAAAGTCGTACTTGTATCACTGTTGCTACTGTCGGACAAAGCCATAGCAATAGCATCTGCTGTTACATTATTAAAGTACTCCAGATATTGTTTAATACGAGGATTCTCTTTATCAAGACTAATACTCGCTGTAGGCAACACTTGTAATTCTGCTTGTTTCATCGCTTAACAATTATATAAGGGTTCAACTCTTCAAATCTTAAATCGAAATACTTTTTGGCTATCTCTGGGAACTCGGCTTCGAAGTCGAGCATCGTCTGATAACACGAGCAATAATTCTCTTTCTTAGGGTATCCCTTGGGGATTTTTAGTTTTTTGTTATATTTGCCTTTCGGCCGTAGGTCTTGAATACCTTGGTGATATTCTTCATTTCTGACGCAGTATTGGCGGAAACTCATTTTCTTGAAAAAGCCTGGCTGATTACACCAACGGGCTAACTGGGTGTATAAGCTCTTAAAACGGGAATTATTGTATTCCTCAAACCTCATTATATACGGCAGGCAACCATGTTCCATCAAGATTTTGATTCTAAAAAAAGTACCTTCAATGTCTTTTTCATCTTGGCTGTCATAGGCTACCAATACATATAGTTTTGTAGATTTCTTGCAATGCTCGCGCCACACTTTAAGACCTTTAATAGTTTGTTCCACTTGGCGCTTTTCGTTTGGGTCATCCATTCTATAGTGGTCAAAGGCAAAAATATAGTCACCATGATACTTCACATCATTGAGCAACTTGGCCTTTTGTTCTGTCATCAAACGGATATCCATACCTTGGCGAAATTGGAAACGTTTGCCTGTCCTTTTCAAGTCGTCCATCACTTTGGCAAATATCTTTGGAGGTGCAGCCATAATATTGTCGTCCCAAAGATAGATGTTCTTCCTGTTTTCGTCTAGAAACTCAGATACGGGCGACCACTCAACAACTCTGTTAAGTAGACGGTTTACACAGAAACCACAGTGTCGGATGCAGCCTCGTGTAGTGAATCCTATTGAATAGCTAAGGTAATCATCGAACCTACGCTTCTTTTGCTTTTCGTCACCTCCGGTGACTTTTTCAATATACTCGTTATAAAGCGTGTAATCTGGTGCATGATGTTCAACCTCGTCAGGCAAACTGGGGCCATTTATTTCAAAGAAACCTGTTCCGCCGTAGAAAATAAGATGCTGCCTAATCATAAGGCTAATAAAATCGGGAATTTTAGTGAACTTAAATACCCTTGACAGCACCAACAAGTCATAGTCACTATCTGTAATAATCGGGTTGCCATTAGCCATCAGTTCGTCGTAGCCCATAATCAGTCTAACGTGATGGCCATACTCCTTGCAGAAGGCTGATATTTTCAGCAAAGCGAGGTTGGGATGGCGAGTTCCATGATCTAACAAGTCAGCATCTATGATGCCGACTCGTAGAGTTTCATTTGATTGAACAATTAAGTCCGTTTTGAAACCTTCATTATCTGGTAGATACCTTAGCATTAAGCGTAGGGTTCCACTTCTTTGGGTAGACAAACTAAAATATTATCGTTAATCACAAATAACCTGTCATGTTCAGGTGCAGACCAATTTGCCAATTCATCAAAGCCCCTATCTATTGCAAATTCTTTGCTAACTTCAATTGCTCCCTTTGTCAAGGCCAACTTATTCAGCATATTTGAGGTAGATGGTGTTGTTACGTCTAACAACCCGTCAATAACCTGATAGCAGTAACCTTCTTTTATTCTCAATTCCATATGGTAGTGTATTTCATATATGTTTCAGTTTTTCAGCAGAGCCGATTATATTCGGCAAAAATACAAAATAATTAGTTAATTAAGAAAGATTAAGGAAAAAATTATTAATAATTAAACCGTAGTGAGCGTAATTTCCAAAAATAGTACAGCGTAGATGTTTTCAGTTAACAGATAACAGTTAGTAGTTCTTTTGAACTTGCGAACCTTGAATTTTGAGCCAGCAGCTCTGCTGCGTCCTTTAGCTCCTTGAACTTTTCGCTGTTCTAATTAGTATATAGATTAAGGTCTAATTAGGCACAAATTACTTCCTAAGTAACCGATGAGTTATACTATGGATTGATGCCTAATTAAAGTGTAATTGATGCCTGATTGCAGCATCATTAATGCCTAATTCCACTATAATTAGTCAATCAATTGCAACATAATTAGTCAGTCAATTCGAAACTCCCGGAGGCTCCCCCGATAAGAGCCCCCTGAGGCGGATAAAGGTTAAAAGTTCACCTGCGTCTCCGGCGCCTAGTCCGTCACTACCTCGTTGAAATGTTCCTTGCCCCAGGCTATCAGAGCCGTGAGGGCGGGCATCAGCGACTTGCCCGTGTCGGTCAGCGAATACTCCACGCGGGGCGGCACCTCGGGGAACACCTCACGATGCACGAGATGACTGCGTTCCAGATTCTTCAGCGTCTGCGAGAGCATCTTCTGCGAGCAGTCGGTCATAAACCGGCGAATCTCATTAAACCGCAATACGCCCGTCTCGCTCCTGTTCAAGAGAAAAAGAACGAGTAACGACCACTTGTCGCCGAAACGACTGACAACATGCCTGATAGGACAAGCTAAATACTCTGCCTGGATATCTGCCATAACTTTAGGAATTTCTTTATTTCATCGCAAAGGTAACAAATAGTTACCAAGTAACGAGAATATACTTTGTTAATCTAAGTTAATGTCACTTTCACGAAAGTCCGATAACATCCCAATTCCTACTTTTTGGTAACTATCCCACCAAAAAGTGCCTTCTTGTGGGATTGGAAAACTTGCCATACCTTTGCAATCGAAAACGAATAAATAACATTTTAAACGAATAAGAACAATGAAACAGATTGAGACAATTAAGAGTGGTAAGAATTTTAGTGCAGTAAGCGTAGGTAAGATGAGCGAGATCATCGAGCATGAGTTGCCCATGGGCCCCGACTTCATCTTGAAGGGAAAAGTGTTCGCAGGACAGGCAGTAGGAGCCACCGGCAGCGAGCTCTCGTTCCAGACACTCGTTCCCGGTCAGGACAGCGGTTTCCTGCACACCCACAAGACCCACGAGGAGCTGTACATCATCCTCAAGGGCGAGGGCGAGTATCAGGTCGACGGTGATATCTTCCCCGTCAGCGAGGGCACCATCATCCGCGTCTCTCCCGACGGTAAGCGCGCGCTGAAGAACACCGGCACAGACAACCTCACCATGCTCTGCATCCAGTACAAAGCCAACGCCTTCACCGAGGCCGACAGTCCTATGACCGACGGCGTCATCCTGCAGGACCAACTGAAATGGTAAGTACGGCCATGGAGAGAGCTTTGCGTTTCTTGCGCGACCACAACGAGGTCGCCTTCGCCACATGCGAGGGCGGCCTGCCTAAGTTGCGCATCTTCCAAATTATGAGGCAGGAGGGCAACGTGCTCTTCTTTGCCACCTCGGAGAAGAAAGCCGTATGGCGCGAGCTGCACCAGAACCCCAATGTCGAGCTGGTAGCCTACGAGGGCAACATCTCCGTGCGCTGTTCGGGCATGGTCAACTTCAATGTCGACGACGACACCAGACGGTGGATATACGACAACAACCCCGTCCTCTCGCGCCTCTACAGCAGCTACGACCAGCTCGCCTATTTCTGTCTGCCCGTTGCCGAGATGGACTACTACGACCTGCAGCCCACCCCGCCCGTGTTCCAGCATTTCGACCTCATCGCAGGCGAGATAGGCACCGGCTTCGTCGGCGAGCGATTCAGCAGAGAGCAGGAATCCTCACGGGAAAATCCCTAAACAATGATAAACTTTTTCAGCCAAAAGATGGGAAATTTCATCGTTTTCCGTATCTTTGTACATCGATTAACAAACCAAACAAATACAGACTATGAACATTCTCATCTTACAGGCCTCCCCACGGGCCAAGGGCAGCACCGCCTGGATGGCGGAAGAGTATAAAAAGGCAGCCGAGGCAGCAGGCCATCAGGTGACCCTCGTCAACGTGTCACGCAAGAAGATTGCAGGCTGTCTGGCCTGCGAGTATTGTCATACCAAGGGCAATGGCGCCTGCATCCAGAAAGACGACATGCAGGAACTCTATCCGCTCATGGCAGAGGCAGAGGCTCTCGTGCTGGCAGCCCCCATCTACTATTTCACCCTCAACGCCCAGATTCAGGCACCCATCCAGCGCATGTACTGTGTCAACAAACCCGCCAAGGTGACGAAGATGGCACTCCTCATGTCATCCTACTCCCCCGGAGTCTACGATGGCGCCACCGCCGAGTTCCGCGACATCTGCAACTACTGGGAAGCAGAGAACATGGGCATCGTCACCGCCAAGATCGACGAGCAGAAGACCGACGCAACCCGGCAGAAGATTATCGCCCTCGCAGGAAAGTTGTGAGTTAAAGGAGACAAGGAGACAAGGAGTTCAGGGAGTTACAAGACGATAGTCTATGATGCATGAGTTCCATTCCTCCCATTCTTCCCATCACTCCCATCCTTAAACTCTAAACCTTGAACCGGCGGCTCCGCCGCCTATGAGCGCCAGGGTAAGGCTGTAAGTCGGCTGGGCGGAAGATGGTGTGGGGGTTCGAGGCTCGGTTCGCTGACCATAATGGCCTTATAGGGATCCGTTCCTCCGTCCTCGACGCTCTGACACTCGGTGTAGGTTTCCTTCACGGTTTCCTGGTATCCCATAAGCAGGAATAAAAAATGAAGAACAAACAACGCGACTCGTCAAATGGAACAAGCTCATTTGTTGAGTCGCGTTGTATGAAGACTTTGTTAATGAAGAACGAAAAATTAACAGTTCTACATTTCTAACTTTTCATCCGTTATACATGTTTTCTTAACTCTTATTCTCAACGATTACCACTTCGGAATCTGGTAGGGCTCGCGGGGGCCGTCGTAATAGAGCGAGGCGATGCCTGGGCTGATGATGCGGAGGTCGATGGTGGAGGGGATGGAGCCGTCGTAGCCTGAAGGGGCATGGTCATTGTCGTAGCATTGCATCACGTGGTCGTCGCTACCCTGCCCCCACGGATTGCGGATAGCAAAAAGGGCATTGGGGTCGTTGGGGAGGAAGAAGCTGTGGCCGTGGGCGGTAATGGTCTCGTGATTGCCCATCTTCAGGCCCTGCTTGTTGAAGCCTCCGTTGACGATAAGTCCGTGCTTGATGCTGACGGTGACGAAGAGTTTCAGCTCCTCTGCCGTGCATTTGCCTGGACTGACGGCAAAGCTACGTCCGTCGCCCGTGAAGAGCGGTGTCATACCCTCGGCGCCGAAGCCACCCAGCTGTTTGCCAGGACGGAACACATAGAGCCACTTCATAATGGCTTTCTCTAATATCGTAGACCACGTGAGACGGCCGTTTTTGCCCGTCATCTGCTGCACGCTGCCGTTGGATGAGCAGAGCACCTGATTGTCTACGCCCACGATGATGCGCTTGCCGTCAGGGTCGAACATTTTCACCTTGAACTCCTTGTCGCTCACCTGCTTGATGATGCTCTGGATGAAGCGCGGATACATGTAAGACATTGTTGCCAGGGTGCTCACCGTGTTGCAGTCGCCAATGCCGTGCTGGTTGCAGTCAGCAGGCATGGGAGTGCCGAAGGGGTAGAGCGTGAACTGGCGGGTCACCCAGTTGTCGAAGCCGTCCATCTTAGCGGGCTTGGCGGTGTAGTCGGCCAGCCACTCCAGTTCCTCGGGAGTAGCGCGAATGTCGTTCTTGAAGCCGCTGCCCATACCGCCGCAGTCGATGGCGTAGGTACGGCCCGAAATCTTGCCGATTACCTTCGTCAGCTCGCCACCGCAAAGCGACGCGTCAGTCTGCGTGACCGACTGTGGCCAGTAGAGGCCCACGAAGGTATAGCGGTTCTCGTCGGCCTGCTCATCCTCCACGAAAGAGAGGAAGCGCATGATCGTGTTCGACGTGCTGCCGACAAGCACCAGCACCCGTCCATCGCCGCCCGTAGCCGGAGTGGTAACAGTAATCGTTCCCGTCTCGGCCGACTTCTGTGTGACCTTGGCCGTCCAGCCTCCGTCAGCCATGCACACCACCTGCGTCTTCTCGTCGGCATTCACCAGCGTGTAGTTCACCGTCACCAGCCCGCCGGGAGAATAGGCAATTGCCCCCTCCACATCCTCGAAGAGAATGTCGAGCGTGGCAAACAACTGCGTAATCTTCGACTGGAGCTCCTGAATCTGTTCCAGGATGACGGCCAGCTGCTCATTCGTACGATCCGAGACGGCGTTGATGCTGTCCTGTACGACCGTCAGCTGCGTGTTCAAGTCGGCTGACGAGGCGTAGCCCTCGAGCATGTCACCCACCCAGCTCCTCAAGTTATTGATCGACTGCTGCAGCCCGTCGATATCCTTCGCCAGCGCCTCCTTTTTATTCATCAGGGAGTCAATCTGCTGCTGCCTTGTGGCGTCGTTAGCTTCGAGAAGCCCGATGGTACCATCCAGGGAGTTGTAAGTCTCCGTGAGGAGGTCCAGCGACGACTGGAGCGAGGCCAGCTGCTGGTTGATGCCCGCTACGGTAGCGACCTCCAGCTTGTCAATCCGCTCGCTGAGTTCCGAATCGTCATAACACGATGTCACCAAGCACAACAGGCTTAGTGCGACGACATAGAAGATGTTTCTTTTCATATCTGGTATTTTTAATGTTGGTTTTTCCTACCATAGCGACAAAGATACAAGCTTTCCGTTTCTTTACACCCAAAACCATTTTCTGCCAAACACACCAAATCATGCACCCCCACTCATTACTGCTGGCATTCCTACTTGTGGTGCTCCTTACCGTCTGTAGTCAGTGGCTCAGCCGCAAACTCATCACGCACCAGCATTTCAGACAATTCCCGTGGCTCCTCATCCGAAATGTCGCCCGACAAGAATTTTAGAATAAGTGTGTGTTCATACTGTGCATCATAGCATGGTTTTCTCTATGACACAAAATTTGAGAAAACGGTTACAAAAAAAGGAAAGAAATTAGCAGTTCTGTAGAATAACAACCAACAAGCCCCAAAGCCTCTCCTCTCTCCCCCACGGGGGAGCAGGAGGGGACTTCCTAGAACATAGAACAGTTATCAGTTCTTTAAACTTTAAGCCTTCAACCTGGAATTCCGCTGCCTCTTCTCTCTCCCTTCCGGGGGAGTTGGAGGGGGCTTCCCTGAACTCCTTGTCTCCTTAACTTTTCACTCTTCGCTGTTAACTGTTATTTCTCCAGCTTCTCCATCTCCGCTGCCACATGGGCCTCGCAGGCGCGCATGGCGTCGAGGGTGCGCTGCAGCACATCGTCGAGGGGCCAGCCCAGCATCGCGGCGCCCTGTTCGATGACCTCACGGGAACAGCCGGCGGCAAAGCCTTTCGACTTGTACTTTTTCTTGAGCGACCGCAGCTCCATGTCCTGGACACTCTTCGACGGGCGCATGAGGGCGGCTGCCCAAATGAGTCCGGTAAGCTCGTCGGTGGCGTAGAGCACTTTCTCCATCAGGTGCTCGGGCTTCACATCGACATGCAGGCCGTAGGCGTGGCTGCAGATGGCGTGAATCATATCGTCACCCACGCCGCCCTCGCGCAGCAGCTCGGGTGCCTTGATGCAATGCTGGTCGGGGTACTGCTCGAAGTCGATGTCGTGGAGCAGTCCGACGATTCCCCAGAAATCTACTTCGCCGGCAAAACCCAGCTGGGCGGCATACCAGCGCATGACGCCCTCCACGGTCAGCGCATGCTGCAGGTGGAACGGGTCGTTATTGTACTTTCTCAGCAGCTCCCAGGCTGCCTCTCTTGTAATGCGACTTTCCATTGTTCTTATCGGTATTTGTTTGATTGCGTTATCTGCCGACCCGCTCGCCGTGGGCATAGACCACATTCATCCGCTCGATGGTAATGGTCTGCCAGACATGTTCGGTGACGTAGACCTCGCTGGCGAGGTAGCGGTCAAGTTCCTCGCGGTTCTCGAACTCCATGATGAGCACGGAACCTTTCAATTTTCCTTCTTCATCGAGCAGACCGCCCGCAGCGACGAGATGGCTCTTCAGGCGCTCCATACCCTCGAGGTGGAGGGGCCGTACCTGCATGCGCCGTTCGAGCATTCCCGCTCCGTCGTAAGCTGTTATAACAAATTGCATATTCGTATCTGTTTTTATGGGTTAGACATTTTTTTCCATTCTTAAAAATGGGCGAGGACCTGCCACTCAAACACACATAATGCTGCTATCCTTTCAGAGATAGAACACGAATCGCGTTCCTCTGAAACCCTGTCCGTCATAGTCGGCAGAAACAGGAAACTGACTGCAAAGATTGTCGATGGCGTCGTCGTCGAGGGTGAGGGTCAGCTCGAGTTCTATCGCCATGCGTTGTTGCTGGTAGCTTAGATTCCAGATACATTCACCCACCACGGCATTCACTACCGTACGGATCTCGTCCTGCGTGCGCCAGATGGTTTCAAAGTCTGTCATAATGTCTCCAGCTTCCAGCCGTTGTCGCCATGATAGATCATCTGACGGGTCATGCCGCCGTCGATGCAGATGTTCTCGCCCGTGATGAAGCCTGCCTTGGGGGAACAGAGATAGAGCACCATATTGGCGATGTCGAGGGGGTTGCCCACGCGTCCGGCAGGCTGCTGGACGGCATCGGGACCTTCGTAGACGGTGTAGGCAGTATCGATCCAACCGGGGGAGATGGAGTTGACGCGCACCCTGCCCGCCAGGCTGACTGCCAGGGCATGGGTGAGGGCGGCTATGCCTCCTTTGGCTGCGGTATAGCTCTCGGTCTGCGGCTGGCTCATGCGGTCGCGCGACGAGGAGATGTTGACGATGGCGGCTCCCTCGGCGAAGTGCGGGGTAAAGAGTTTGGCAAGGTAGAACGGGGCTGTCACGCCCACGCTCAGGGCATACTGGAACTCCTCGTAGCTACATGTGTCGAGGCCTTTCATCAGTGGCAGGGCATTGTTGATGAGGTAGTCCACATGGCCGTGCTCCCCGACCACCTGACGGGCAAACTCTTCCAGCACGTGCTTGTCGGCAAGGTCGCCCACGAAATGGCTGCCCGCCTGCTTGTCGATGACACACACCATGGCGCCTGCCCGCCGGAACTCCTCGGCAATACATCGCCCGATGCCTTGAGCGCCGCCCGTCACGACGGCTACTTTATTCTTAAAATCCATAGTGGGTTGAGTTATCTGTTCGTTGAGAAAGCGAAAAAATAGACGGTTACCCGCGGAGCGTGCTTGCCTGCTGAAGCTGCCTACGGGAGCAGGGAGGACAGTTGGGCTTCGATTCTCTTCAGGTTGCCGCGGACAAGGATCTCGCCGGTGGAACCGTCGAGCAGCAGCGTGGTGGGAATGCCATGAAGGGCATAGGCCGACCATACCTTACTGTTTTTCCTGCCGGGGTTATCGTCCAAGACGTTCACCCACGTCATTCCATTCTTGGGGAGGAAGGATTTCCAGCCGTCGGTATTTGAGTCTTCGGAGACGGAGTATATCTCCAGTCCTTTCGCGTGGTATTTGGCATAGAGCGCCCTCAGAGCGGGAACAGACTCGCGGCAGGGGCTGCACCAGGTGGCCCAGAAGTCGAGCAGCACGTAGCGGTTGGCGGGGTTGTTGACAACCGAACTCAGGCTGACCCGTTTGCCCTGTGCATCGGGATACTCCATGTCGATGAAGTAGTTCTTGCTGCCTGCCGGCGCGGGTTCGGTCTTTGCCCGGCGGCCCAGTTCTTCACGCAACTCGGCGATGTAGGGCTTCGAGGCAATGTCGGGCGACAGACGGTCGAGGACGGTGAGGGCCTTCACGGCAGTCTCGGAGATGTTGCTGGCGTAATAGAGTGCCAGGATGCCGTTCTCCCCGCCATCAATCTTCTCGTCCCAGCGGGCCTGGGCAGCCTCATCCTCTTCCTGAACATAGAGCAGGTCCATCTCTCTGTTGAAGTCGTTGGAGGGCGTTCCGCTGGCACATATATCCATGTCGTCCTTGTCCGTGGTGTTGATGTCAGCCACAATCGTTCCCGGCTCGAGGAAGAAATCCTTCAGTTGGTCGCCGTCGCTGGTGTAGAGATAAACGTGGGTGGGTGCCGATACGCGGGGATGGAACTCGAAGGCGCCATCTTTGACGCGGGTGGTTGCAACCTTCTTGAAATGGTCGTACTCGTCCTGCAACTCCAGTTTGGTACCGTCGTCGATGCCCTTGACGGTGCCTTTCACTGTGCAGTAGTCGGGTTGGTCCTGACAGGCGCTGAGGCAAACAGTCAGCCACAGCAAAACAAAGAAGAAGTGTCTTGTGCTCATAATAAATCCAGTTATTTTTGTTTGTTGTTTGATGATGAAGTCTGTCTGATGTGTCTGTTCACGAAATGGGAATGGATTTGGTTGTCAGGTATCCCAATGCTACTGCCACAATGCCCAATACGACGCTCCCTACGGTATAGAGCGCAAACAGCATGTATTGATTGGCCAGGAGCAATGTCAGTCCCTCTTTTGAGAAGGTTGAGAACGTGGTGAAACCACCACAGAATCCGACCATGAAGAACAGCGAGAATGCTGGTGATAAATGTTGGAAACGACTCGTCACTCCCCACAGGATTCCTATCAACAGACAACCGGTGACGTTGACCACAAAAGTACCCCAGGGGAAACCATTGTCCGCTGGGTTCATGAGAAGTGATATCAGGTACCGGCAGACTCCACCGATACAACTACCTATTCCAACTAAAACTATATCTCTTATCATTTCCTAATTACCAGTTTTCTGTTTGTCACTTTATCATACAGCCAACGGCAACTGCCCGGATGCCGATGGCGGGAATGCCCAGGCTCAGCAACGACAGGGGGACAGATGCCAGCTACGGCGTGGGATGCCGTTGAGAAAAGCGCTACAAAAATATAAATAATCTGACAAATTCTGCCATTTTGAACGTGAATGTATGTTATTTCGGTGTTTTTCAAGCGTGAGCAGTGACACGTGAGAACGAAATATTTTGCGGAATTGCACGGGAAATTGAAAAATTTCGAATAATTTTGTGCCCTGTTATGAGATATCAGACGAAAAAAATGATTGACCAGACCCGGAATAAACTCTGGTTGTTTACCGTGGTACTGACGCTGTTCAGCTCCTCAGTGCTGGCAGGATGCTCCGATAACGACAGTCCTGCCGACAACGGGAAGGTTGCCGAGATTCAGGAACGGGGTACATTGCTCGTAGGGACGACAGGCGATTACAGGCCGTTGTCGTTTTGCGAGGCCGACGGCACGTATTGGGGCTTCGGCATTGAGATGGCGAAAGAGATAGCCAACGGACTGGGCGTGAAAACGGCATTCGTCAAGACGTCGTGGCCGACGCTGACCGCCGACGTGCTGGCAGAGCCCCAGATGTTCGACTTGGCCATTGGCGGCATTACCATCACCGATACCCGGCGCGAGACGATGCTCATGAGCGAGGGCTATCTGGCCAACGGGAAAACCATTCTCTGCCGGGCTGCGGAGAGCGACAAGTACCGGTCGCTGGCGGACCTGGACAAGCCCGAGGTGCGCGTGATGGTGAACCCCGGCGGACTGAACGAGAAGTTTGCCAACGAGAACCTGACACACGCAACGATTATCGTACACCAGAAGAACGAGGAGATTCCCACGCTCGTAGCTGAGGGAGAGGCCGACGTGATGATTACGGAGATTACGGAGGCGCCCTATTATGTGCAGGCAGACAAACGACTCGCCGCCCCGCTGCTGAACGAGCCTTTCACCCATGGGGAGATTGGCGTGCTGATGCAGCAAGGACAGGACGACCTGCTGCGGATGGTGAACAGCACCATTCAGAGGATGAAACGCGACGGAAGCCTACGCCGCCTGCACGAGAAGTACGGACTGGTATACGCCTATTGATAACGGGAGAGTACGACGATGGACTACCTGCCTAAAGACCCTGCCATACTGGTCTCGAGCGTGAACATGCTGCTGAGGGACGAAGAGTTCGACAGCCTTGAGGCGCTATGCTACGCCTTCAGCAGGGAACCCGACGAGATAAAGGCCTACCTGATGGGGAAAGGCTTTGTGTGGAGCGAGCAACAGAAACAGTTCAGACCTATCGGATACGACCAATGACTCATCGCGACAGCATAGAACCCGCATATAGTTTTCTGCATCAGAAGCGGAACGTCTATATCCACTCCACGCTCGACTGGCAGAGAGACGACATTGAGTATGCCATCGCCTGTTATGCCGACGAGATGAGTCCGGAGTTGTTTCAGGAGCTATCTGATGGCAGGGCGGACTTCCTGAAAGACCACAAACGATTCCAGGAGGACATCACGAATGCCGTTGAACGGTTAGAAAAGATGCTTTAGATAAGGAAACAAGGAGTTCAGGGAGTTCAAGGAGTTGCAAGACGATAGGTTCGCAGGTTTGAGAACCTTGAACCTTGAACTTTGAACCTGCAGCTCCGCCGCGTCCCATTTCTCCCATCCTAATCTTTAAACCTTAAACATTTAAAAACCTTTGAAACAAAATGAATTGGATTATATTGATAATAGCAGGACTGTGTGAAGTAGGGTTCACCTATAGTCTGGGCAGAGTGAAGGGCGCCACGGGCACCGAGTGGTGGACCTGGATCACGGTGTTCGGCGTGCTCTACGTGCTGAGTGCTGTCCTTCTTGCCAAGGCCACGCAGACCATACCCCTGGGCACCGCCTATCCCGTGTGGACAGGCATCGGAGCCGTGGGAGCCGTCCTTGTCGGCATCCTCATCTTCCGCGAGCCCGCCACCTTCTGGCGGCTCTTCTTCCTCACCACGCTCATCGGCTCTATCATCGGACTAAAATCATTATCGTAATATGGAACCACATAGCCTATTCCGTCCCATGCGGCGCAAGCGCCAGCAGCTTTCAGAAGAAGAAAGCATCAGCATACTACAGAAATCCACGTCAGGGACTTTGGCGCTGTTGGGCGACGCCGGCTACCCCTATGCCGTTCCCATCAGCTACGTCTACCACGAGGGCAAGCTCTATTTCCACAGTGCCCTGTCAGGCCATAAGGTCGATGCCATCCGCCAGTGCAACAAGGCATCGTTTTGTGTCATCGAACAGGATGAAGTTCATCCAGAGAAGTACACAACATTCTTTCGTAGTGTCATAGCTTTTGGAAGAATCCATATCATAGAGGACGAAGCCGAGAAGTTGGAAACAGCCAGAATGCTTGGTAACAGGTATAACCCCAACCAAGAGGAAGCCCTACAAAAGGAACTGGAGCAAGGTCTTTCGCGAATGTTGATGATTCGTTTCGACATAGAGCACCTTACTGGTAAAGAGGCTATAGAACTGATGAAGCAGCGAGAGCATAAGAATAATAGTAAACTATGAAGTGGACGGTACTTGTAGATAATCGCACAAACAATCCTTCGCTTGAAACAGAGCACGGTCTTTCAATCTTGTTAGAAACGGAGAAGCATAGCATCTTACTCGATACGGGAGCCAGTGATGTGTTTATCCGTAACGCGGAGCGATTAGGGAAAGACCTCAGCACCGTTGACTATGTTTTTGTTTCTCACGGACATAGCGACCATGCAGGAGGACTAAAGCATTTCATGCAAATCAACAAGAAGGCAAAGGTCATTGTCTCACCCGATGCCATCAGCGGGAGATTCTTTTCCAAGCGCGGGAATCTGCATAGCATTACTACAGAGTGGCCGGAGATCAGCGATGACAGACTTATTTTGATAGACCAGACCAGAGAGATAGCAAAAGGTCTCCATTTAATTGCCCATATTCCTCAGATTCATCCAATGCCCAAGGGTAATCTGAATCTCTATGTGCAGGATGCTCACGGAGAATATATTCACGACGATTTCCGACATGAACAGGCTCTGTATATCGAAGGGCTGCTATTTACGGGTTGCGCTCACAGCGGACTGGAGAACATTTTGGACGCTTGTCCTTGGCCAGTCCATACCGTTGTAGGTGGTTTCCATTTGTTAGACGGACAAGAAACAGAGGAAGAAATAAATGCATTGGGTCAAAGACTGAAAGCGCTTTATCCTCATACACAGTTTTACACCAGCCATTGCACGGGTGACGCTGTCTTTGTCTTCCTGCAAGGCGTAATGGGTAATAAGATACATCCTTTTTCATGCGGAACAACAATTTACAATATGACAGACAACATCAGCTTAGTTCCAATCACTCCCGACGATAAAGAACAGTTTATTCTCGACAACCAACGGGCATTCAAGTATGGAGCACAGGAGGAAATGACGGAGCAGCGAGAGCAGAGCCGAACTTGTTCGAGCTATGCTGAGTCGCGACGGAATTCGAGCACAGCTCAGTTCGGCATGCGCGATGACCGCATGGAGGAAGGCGAGGAGGTCATTTCAAGGAAGACCATCGAGCGTTGTATGAACGGAGAACGGGCAGAAACCTATCGCATCGTCTGTGACGGAAATGTGGTTGGCGGTCTGATTCTTCAGATTGACCAGCAGCATGCTAAAGGCGAACTGGAAATCCTGTTCGTCAATCCCGAGGCACATAGCAAGGGCATCGGCCAGGCGGCATGGAAGGCCGTAGAAGCGATGCACCCTGAAATCCGCGTATGGGAAACCATCACTCCCTATTTCGAGAAGCGCAACATTCATTTCTATGTGAACCGTCTGGGCTTCCACATCGTAGAATTCTGGAATAAATACCAGCATGGTCCTGCTGTCCCCGAGGATATTGATGAGAACTGGAGCGAAGATGACGAAATGTTCCTCTTTCGGAAAATCATCCAATAGCAATACGATGGAACACATTGACGAAAACATCAGTGAGGTCATGGCAAAGGACCTAGCTGCAAGTTTATAGTTTATAGTTTATAGTTTAAAGTTTAAGGTTTAAGGTCTAAAGTTTAAAGTTTAAGGTTCAAATGCGCTACGCGCGTTCAAGGTGAAAAGCCCCCTCCAACTCCCCCGAAGGGGGAGAGAGCCGAGCTGCTTGCGAAAATATATTTTATAGATTTCTACGCGAAGCGTATAAGATTTGCGAAATCTGCATGACTTAAACTTTGAACCGGCAGCTTTGCTGCTCTCCTCCACGGGGGAGCCGGAGAGGGGTCCCTTTCCCCGACAGCTACACTTCCTTATCCGCTGGCGACTACTTACAGGGCTGACTTGAGTGCCTCGTTGACGCTTCCCGCATCCAGCAGCCGTTGCCTCGCCTCGTCGGCATCCAGGCCGAGCAGTTCCTGAAGCATCCGCACACCACGATCGACCAGCTTCGTGCTGGTCAGCTGCATATTCACCATGCGGTTGTCCTGAACGCGCCCCAAACGAATCATCAGCGAGGTGGAAATCATGTTTAACACCATCTTTTGCGCCGTTCCACTCTTCATGCGACTGGACCCCGTCACGAACTCAGGACCAACGATGGTCTCTATCGGATAGTCGGAAGCGGCAGCCAAAGGACTGTCGGGGTTGCTGGTGATGCAGCCGGTCAGCAAACCGTTGCTGCGGGCCTGGCTTACGGCACCGACAACATAGGGCGTCGTGCCAGAGGCGGCAATGCCCAGTACCGTATCGTCTGCGGTAGGATGATAGGCCATGACGTCACGCCAGCCCTGAGCGGCATCGTCTTCCGCCTTCTCGACGGCATGGCGCAAGGCAGGGTCGCCACCAGCTATGATGCCCACCACCCAGGAGTCGGGCACACCGAACGTGGGAGGCAGCTCACTGGCATCAAGAACGCCCATACGCCCGCTGGTGCCTGCCCCGACATAGAAGAGGCGGCCACCCCGTTTCATGCGCGGCTCGATGGCTTCCACCAACGCCTCAATCTGCGGTAGGGCAACCTTGACAGCCCTGGCCACGCCAGCGTCTTCCTCGTTGATATGCGCCAGCAGCTCTCCTACCGACATCTGCTCCAGATGCCTATAACGGGATTCTTGTTCGGTAATCTTCTGGTTCATCCTAAACAATTTTTATTCTTTTCTTGATTCTTCCTTACCATTTGCAGTTCTGTTACTGGCTGTAGTCGATGGCAGTCTGATACTGTTTTGTCTGCGAGAGCGGTGCAAACCCCTGCCGTCGAATTGGCTCAGACGACTGAAGGGAACCCACCATCGCAACGCTGTTGCAAAAATAGGGAAAATCTTGCAGACCAAAGAACATTTTATTTGGAAACCGTGTCCGCTCTCTGGTGATAGGACTTTGACCATACTCTTCCACCTGTCCTCCATTCTGCAGCAACGGTAGTACACGGCAATAGTTTCAGGGAGAAAATGCTGAAATATTGGGCCAGAAATGCCATTTCGGTTGCAAGATTGCCAGTTTTTGATTACTTTTGCAAAAACGCTTCCTATGCCCTATTCATTGCTTCCAACGCTGCTGCTGCAGATCCTGATTGTAGGCTATACGCCCGGCCCCGCCAATATCTACTCGTTGGCGATGTCGCTGCGCTATGGCAGAAGACAGTCGCTGGTGATGTGGCTCGGACTACTGACAGGTTTCTCGCTGGCAGTAACATTGATGGCTGTTCTCACACATGTAGTGGGAGTGGCTTTCGGTGAGTATGTCAGACTCTTGAAATATGTCGGTGCCGCATACATCCTCTATCTGGCCTGGAGCATTTGGCACCGCCGGGGACAGACGGAGAAAGAAAGCCGCGACTGCAGTTTCTGGACGGGCATGATGGTGCAGCTGACAAACGCCAAGATACTGTTGTTCGATTTGACGGTGTTCAGCACCTTTGTACTCCCCTACTCCAACCGCGTTTCAGACTTGCTCGAAGTGGGGGCATGGCTTGTTCTTGCAGGTCCTGGAGGAAATCTGGTCTGGCTGCTGGCAGGCAGTTATCTGCGGGGATTCTTCTCACAATACGGCCGGCAGGTGGACGTCATCTCAGCTATCGCCCTGGTGTTGTGCGCCATCTATATTGTTTTGTAGAAGAGCACCCCATCAATAGGACAAACAAATCTGTTCCAAATCATCCGACACCACTACATTCCCATGATAAACCGACTTCGCCTCGACGGTATAACGCTCGCGTCGGGTGGCGAGTGTGCGGTCTTCCGTATGGTAGAGGATGAGGTTCCTCACACCAAGTTCCTCGGCCAGTCGGGCGGCATCGAGCACGGTACTGTGGTGTTTCTCGTAGGGCTCAAAACGGTCACGGTCCTCATAGAGGCAGAACGCCTCGCTCATCAGCCAGTCGGCACCTACGGCATACTGCCGGCACAACGGACTGAAAGGCTCGTCGCCCAGACAGCACATCCGTTGTCCGTCTGACAACGTTGCCGCAAACCCGAACTGCCGTTCTTTCGTGGAATGGATATCGAAACACTGCAAGCGAATGTCTCCCACATCAAAGCTGTCGCCGTCCTCCAGACAATGCATCGTGACAAGGCTGCCGATGCCCTCAGCCTCTTTGGGCGGCAGAATCTGCCGGCAGATGGCGGTCAGCAGGTCGAGCACTTTACGATGGCTCCACACACGCAGGGGATAGCGGAACTGGAGGGCCATGCGCATGATCCAGATACAGCCCAGCAGATGGTCGGTGTGGGCATGGGTGACGAAGAGGTCGCTGATGTCCTCGCGGCGGATGGCAGCCCTCTCCAGTTGTGTCAGGATTCCGTTGCCACCACCGGCATCAACGAGCAGCAAGCCCTCCTTGCCGTGCAGAGTGAAACAGGTGTTGTAGCATTGGGTGGCCAGGGCGTTGCCTGTGCCGAGAATGGTAGTGTAGTAGTATGCCTGTTGCATTTTTATATCATTCATACACGAATCTTCATTGATTATATCTGTCAACAGCCGACAATATATTTACTGCCAGGAAGCAGCGACAACAGCTTGGTGGTCACGGCACAACAGATGTATGTGAGCACGGCGATGACGGGAATCACGAGCCAGACGGGCAGCAGCGGACTGGCCACATCGCCGCCGATGAGCCACTGGGAGATGTGATAGAGGAAGAAGATGTGCATCAGGTACATGCCGAAGGTGAGCTTGGCAAGACCGTTGATCCATGCGGGCGCCTTGTCGATGCAGGTGAACAACAAGAAGGCGCCAAAGGTGGCGAGCACCACATTGGGCGTGCAAAACTCCCACGACCATTCCAGCAGCGGCGTCTTCATCATCACGCCCGGGTCGCCCTTCATCCAGAAGCTCCATGCTGTAAAGGCGGCTCCGATGAGGAAACAGACGGTGCCGACCCGCAGCCGCTTGCTGCGCGACCAGTCGATATGCACTCGGATGTAATGCGCCAGCACCAGATAGCCTAAATAGCCGGAGCAGTACCACAGGGCTGAGAACTGATTCCAGAAACACTCTCCCCACAATTCCGGCGATACGAATCGGCGGAGCCAGGGTATGAGCGTGGAAACGAGGAAGATGCCGAGGAAGATACGCTCGTCCTTCGCACTGGCGCGCTCCAGCCACGGGGACACCACGGGGATGATGAGATAAAGGCTGATGAGCGGATACATAAACCACAGGTGACCACCCCAGGCAGGGAAGTTGAACGGCACCATCTTCAGATCGTGCAGGGCCTGCGTCCATGTGCTGCCGTCCCATGCCACGGGCAACAGGGCATAGAGCACGAGGAAGAGGATGAACGGGGGCAGGATGCGCAGGAAGCGGCGGCGATAGAACTGGCTCATCGTCATGCCCTGTCTCATCGGAACGAGCAGAAACGCCGACACAATGATGAACAGCGGCACGGAGATGCGACCCAGTGCTCCGTCGTAGAACGATACCCACAGGCGGTTGCTCTCGTTGACAACCAGCGACACGTCGTCGTGATGGACATAAAAATTCTCACTGGCGTGAACCACCATCACCAACAGGCAGGCCACCACGCGGATGTAATCCACAAATGCTATTCTTTCCTTCATATTCGTTGAATTTTTCACCTGCAGCTGCGCTGCTCTTTACTTTCCCCCTCGGGGGAGGCGGAGAGGGGTTTCACTCTTCACTCTTCACTGTTATCTTTTTCACCACCTTGCAGGGATTGCCGGCGGCGATGCAGTTCGAGGGAATATCCTTCACCACGACGGAGCCGGCACCAATGGTCACATTGTCGCCAATGGTGACACCCGGCAGGATGGTGACGCTGCCACCTATCCACACGTTATTGCCGATGGTCACGGGCCTGGCCCATTCCTGTCTGGAGTTACGCTCCACGGGGTCGGTACTGTGGCAGGCGGTATAGATGCTGACACTCGGACCGATGAAGCAGTCGTCGCCGATGGTTACGGGTGCCTCGTCGAGAACGGTAAAGTTGAAGTTGGCAAAGAAGCGTTTTCCCACGCTGATCTGTTTGCCGTAATCGCACAGGAAAGGCTGATTGATGATAATCTTGTCGTCGCCGATATGGCCCAACAAGCCTTTCAGCAATTCCAGTTTCCTCTCCTTCTCCGACGGTCGCAACTGGTTGTAGTCGTGAATAACCTCACGTGCTGCCGCCAGCTCGTCCAACAGTTGTTTGTCCACGGCAGAGTAAATCTCTCCTGCCAGCATCTTTTCTTTTTCTGTCATATCTGAAATGTGATTCTATCTGTTCTCATACCTTCGCACACCCGCACTTGCGCTATTTCAGCTTGGGTTTCAGCTCGTCGGGGCTCTCGTTGGTGAACATATTCACAGGCGGGGCATCGCGGGTGAAGAGATGCTCGATGACCTCCGGCTGCAGGCGCAGCGCCGGGTTGAAAGCATCACTCTGCATGTACTGGAGGATGCTCCGGCGCAGCTGGAGGGCTACTCTACGACGGTCGAGATGCTTGTTAATGTCGATGGTGGTCATCAGCAGACGGCCGTTCAGCATACGGGCCTCAATCATCATACCCAGCTTACGGCTCACATGCCATGTGTCGATGGGCTGGATGATAGGCTGATAGTCGGCAGGAAACTCCGATAGGTTCATCACCTGTGTGCCGTTCACCAGCTCCCACCACTGCAGGTCCTGCCAGTCGTCGGTGGGGAAGTCGCCGAAGACGGGATGCGCCGACTGGATATAGGCACCGGTGGTGTGCGGCGGACGCATCTTAAACCAACTCGTATTCCAGAATACCGGCAGGTAACGGTGCACCACATCGCGCCCGTAGCGTATCTTTCCGGCAGCTGTCAGCAGCACATCACCGCCCCTTTCGAGCACCGATAGTGCCTGTTGGTCGAGGGTATCGGTGATGAACGGACCGCTTTGTTGCAAGTTTTTGGTGTCTGACAACGCAATGGGTGACGCCAACGACTGCGCGTTTTCAGCCGGGTAAACCCAAAAGTTCCAATGATTTTGTGCCTTCTCATTGCCACTCTCTACCACCACGGTGAGCGTCATCTTGGCAGGATGGGCGATTTTGGCGAGATTGAACGACACCGTTCCCAGCTCCGTATTCTTGCCTTCGGGCAGCGGAAGGATGCAGAGATTGCCGTTGATGCTCACGCCACCGCCCGCAATCTCATACTTACAGACCGCATTCCGCAGCTCGTTGCCGGAGGCATTATACAGTTCGACGGGTATCTCCAGCTGCTCGTTGTTCTGGAACACGAACTTAGGGAACTTCGCCAGCGGCACTATGGGCGCACAAAACTCGCGCCATTCGGCTGCCGTACAGTAACCTTTCTCGCGCCAGTGCACGTTCAGCGGTCCCACCAGCGCCGTACCCTGACCGCTGTAGTCGTTCAGGCTGAGCAGCTGGAAACCACTGTAGTCGCGTGTGCGCAGGTTGCGTTCCATCTCATATTTATATGCCAGCACCTGCAACCGGCCGCTCGCCATAAGGAAGCGCTGGGCCTGCGACGCCATGCCGTTGTCGCGCAGCAGATCGGCAAAGATCTCGAAGTTGCGCGCCTTGTAGGCTCCTGTGTACTGCGTCGTCTCGTTCAGGTCGGGGAAGGCGCACCATTGTCCCTGCTCGTGGGCGATGATCGGGGTCGTGTTCGGGGGCAATGGCTGGGCGTTGTCGGCTCCCGCCGGCTTATAGTTGCGCGGATACAATATCTGACTATAGTAGTCATCGTCGCTCGAAGGCGCATGCCGGTCCCATTCCAGTCCGCGCGCACCACCCTTCACATGATACTCGCTGCCGCTGTCCCATGCCCAGCCGCCACCCACCGACGCACCGCAATAGACGCGTGTGGAGTCGTACTGATGCATCTCGCGCACGAAGTCATTACACCAGCTCACCCAGTCGCCGGCGGGTTCGTTGCCGGCAGCCATCATCACAAACGACGGATGGTGGCCGTAGGTGTCGACGATGCGCTTGCACTCCTCAAGCAGGTATTCGTCGATAGTTTGTCCGCGGCGCAGGCGAACGCCATGATTGGGCCACGAGGGACCCTCGGGCTGCAGGTAGAAACCGATGCGGTCGGCAGCGGTAAAAGCGGCTTCGGGCGGACAATAGCTGTGGAACCGCATGTGGTTCAGTCCGTATTCCTTGCATTTCAGGAAGATACGCTCCCACGACGCCACATCCATTGGCGGATAGCCCGTCTCAGGGAAGCAGCAGTTCTCCACCGTTCCGCGCAGCCAGATGGGCTTTCCATTAAGGTATAACTGTCGTCCGCGGATGCTGATCTGGCGCAGTCCGAAGGTTACCGGAATGCTCCAGCCGTGGTAGTCAACCGTCCGTGTGTAGAGCGTCGGGTGGTGCTCGTCCCACAGTTGGGCGTCATCGCCCAAGTCGAGCGTATAGTGCTCCTCGTTTACGGTTATCTCCACCGTCTTCTTCTGAATGTCGGGAACGGCGCGCAGCCGGTAGATGGGTTTGCGGTTCTGCAACTCCATGCGCCCCACAATACCGTTCCAGTTGCCTTGCGTCTGGTCGGTCACGCTGTGCGAGTCCTGTCCCACACACACATTCTCGATGCCGTTATACACGCGGATGGTGATGGTGTTCGGCTTTCCGTAGCGCACCAGCGACGTGATATCGTACTCATGCGGCACCGACAGCGACATCTGGTGGCCTGCCTCCTGACCGTTCACCCATACGGTGGTCTCGATATGGGGCCGCTCCAGGTAGAGCACCACTCCCTGTTTGCGCCAGTTACGCGGCACGGTGATGGTGCGCTCGTACCAGGCGTTACCCACATAGTGGCGCTCGGGCGTCAGGAAGAACGGGAACTTCATGTTCCCCTCGTGGCGGTATCGCTCCATGTACGGATTGAAATAATAGGAGGAATCGTAGAGTGAGCCCGTCCACGGCGTATGGATAGTCACCGCATTGCCTTTCCCGTTGGTGAGCATCGAGCCTGGCAGCTCGATAGTCTCGCTCCACTGGCCTTCGGTGGTGGTGAACTGCCACGTGCCCGACAGGTCGATGGTGCGCCGCTCGTCAGCCCTGCCGGGCATCACGGCGACGATGGTCATCAGTATAACCGTAATAATTCTTCTCATTTCTTTTTCGCTATGCTAATGGTGACATCTTTCCTCACCACATTCTTACAATTGAAGAAGTCAGCATCCTGGTCGGCCACGATATTCACGTCGGTGAGCGTGATATTGCTGATGGGCTTCTCGGGCAGTCCGTTGAAGAACATCGCGCGGCGCGCTCCATGACAGGTGATGCGGCTGATATTGATGTCGCGGAACTCGGGCGTGGTCTCGTCGACGGGCTTCGGCTCGATATTGTTCACGCGCGTGCCGTCCTCGAGGGTCTCGATGACCGACTTTCCTCCATAGTAGAGGTCGAAGGTGATGGCGTCGCCCAGGATATCAAACATCGCTATGTCCTGAATGAAAATCTTCTCGACCACACCGCCACGGCCGCGGCAGCTCTTGAAGCGCAGGCCTACGTCCGTACCGATGAACTGACAGTCGCGCACGAGGACGTTCTTCACACCGCCGCTCATCTCGCTGCCCACCACAAAACCGCCATGACCGCTGAAAACGGTACAGCCGGCGACCACCACATTGCTCGACGGGATGCCGCGGCGGCGGCCCTCGGCGTCCTTACCACTCTTGATGCAGATGCAGTCGTCGCCGGCATCGAAGGTGGAATTCACAATCAGCACGTTCTTACACGACTCCACGTCGATGGCATCACCATTCTGCGCATACGACGGATTCTTGGCAAAGATACCGTCAACGATCAGGTTCTCGCACATCAGCGGATGGATGTTCCATGCCGGCGAGTTCTGGAAGATGACTCCCTGCAGCAGCACATTCTTGCAACTCTCCAGATGCACCATCACCGGCCGGTGGTTCGCATGCTCCTCCGACGGCTGCCACATCGTCGCCCGCACAAACATGCCGCCCTGCGACGTGATCTTCTTCCACTGGCCCTCAGTGACCTTCTCTTTCTTCAACGGGCGCCAGCAGACACCATTGCCGTCGATGACACCGCTGCCGGTGATGCTCACATTCTGCAGGTTCATGCCCGTAATCGGCGACTGACAGCGGGTGCGCCTGCCACCCTCGTAGATGGTCTCCACAAACGGATAGAGCTTGATGTCGCCCGAGAAGAGAATGATGGCTCCGTGGTTCAGATGCAGGTCGATATTACTCTCGAGGGTGATAGGACCGGTCAGCCACACGCCCTGTGGCACGATCAGATGACCGCCACCCTGACTTTTCAGTGTGCTGATGGCTTTCTGGAAGGCTTCGGTGCAGAGTGTCTGACCGTCACCCTTGGCTCCAAAATCGGTCAGTTTCACTTCCCGTGCGGGTATCTGCGGTGCTTTCACCTCGTTCATAGCGAACGGAAGCGACTTGAAATACTTCGAATAATCTGTCTGCTGCGCATTCACAACCAGACTGCAGGCGGCCAGACATACGACCGTCAATGCTCTCATTAGTTTCATAGTGGTCTGTTTTAGTTGTACTTGTTTTTGCAAAGATAATGAAATAAAGCCGCAACGCAAAACTTTTTTCCAAGAATCGAGAGAACGGACGAAAAAGAAAGAAGGATGCTCACGGTCTGACATGAGCATCCTTCTTTATCCTTTATCTTTGAGCCTCAACAAACGGGGAGCTTACGAATGATACACGCGGGCGGCTCTTCTCATGCAGTAAACACCGATGATGACAAAAGGTATGGAGAGCAACTGACCCATATTGAAAATCATGTTGGCCTCCCAGGGCTCCTGCACATCCTTGGTGTACTCGATGAAGAAACGGAAGGTGAAGATGAGTGTCAGCACCAGTCCGAAATAGAAGCCCGTGCCTACCGATGTTGAATGTAGCTTCTGCGCCTGTGGCTTGCCCGACGGCTGGTTCTTCGTCTTGAAGTTCGTGGTCACCTGCTCGCTGACGCCCTTCTTCTTGCTTCGCTGATAGAACCACAGCATCACAAAGATGAACACGAAATATGCCAGCGCCTCGTACAACTGTCCCGGATGGCGCGGCTGACTGTCCACCTGCTCGAAGATGAATGCCCAGGGCAGGTCGGTCGGCTTACCGATAATCTCCGAGTTCATCAGGTTTCCCAGTCGGATGCAGCAGGCCGTGATCGGGGTGGCGATGGCGATGTTGTCGAGCACCGTCCACATGCTCAGTTTGGTACGACGGCAATACAGCCAGAGGGCGATGATCAGACCCAGTGTGCCACCGTGCGACGCCAGTCCGGCATAACCCGTGAACTTCCAACTGCCGTCAGCCATCTGATGCATCGGAACGAACATCTCCAGGAAATGGGTGCCCGACGACAGGAAATAGTCGGGCTCATAAAACAGACAATGGCCCAGGCGCGCTCCTAACAGGATGCCGAGGAAACTGTATATAAACAACGGGTCAAACAACTCGTCCTTGATTTTCTGGTCCTTATACAGCCAACGCACCATAAAATACGCACCGGCAATTCCTACCAGCCAGCACATACCATACCACCGCAGCGTAATCGGTCCCAGATGGCCTATTACCTCCGACGGGTTCCAAGTGATGTAGTTGAACAGCTCTGTCATATGATTCACGAATTAGGGAATTATTACTTGATACGAGAAAAGCTTACCATTCTGCCCCGGCAGGGAGTTTATAATTAGACATTGAACCGGAAGTGCATGATGTCGCCGTCCTGCACCACATAGTCCTTGCCCTCGATGCCCATCTTGCCGGCCTCACGAACGGCGGCCTCAGAACCATACTTGATATAGTCCTCGTATTTGATGACCTCCGCACGGATGAAACCTTTCTCGAAATCGGTATGAATAACACCGGCACACTGCGGGGCCTTCCAGCCTTTCCGGTAGGTCCACGCCTTCACCTCCATCTCACCGGCGGTGATAAACGTCTGGAGGTTCAGCAGCGAGTAGGCTTTCTTGATCAGTCGGTCCACACCGCTCTCCTTCAGTCCCAGTTCCTCGAGGAACATCATTTTGTCCTCGTAGCTCTCCAACTCGGCAATGTCCTCCTCGGTCTTGGCAGCGATAATCATCATCTCGGCACCTTCCTCCTCGGCAACGGCCTCAATTCTTTTCGAATAGTCATTGCCCGTCAGCGCACTTGCCTCGTCGACATTACAAACATACAGCACGGGCTTGGTGGTCAGCAGGAACAGATTACGGGCAGCATCCTGCTCCTCCTTCGAGTCAAACTCCACCACACGGGCGTTCTTACCCTCGCTCAGCACTTCCATATAGGCCTCTAAAACGCGCAACAGCGTCTTCGCGTCCTTGTTGCCTGCGGCTGCGGTCTTCTGCACCTTAGCCATCTGGTTCTCAATCGTCTCCAGGTCTTTCAGCTGCAGCTCCGTGTCAATAATCTCCTTGTCGCGGATCGGATCAATCGTACCGTCCACATGCGTGATATTATCATCGTCGAAACAACGCAACACATGAATAATCGCGTCGGTCTCACGGATATTTCCCAGGAACTTATTTCCCAGTCCCTCACCCTTGCTGGCACCTTTCACCAGTCCTGCAATATCGACAATCTCACAGGTAGCGGGAACGATACGTCCCGGATGAACAATCTCTGCCAGCTTCGTAAGCCGCTCGTCAGGAACCGTAATCACGCCTACATTCGGCTCAATCGTACAGAAAGGGAAGTTGGCTGCCTGAGCCTTCGCGCTCGACAGACAATTAAACAACGTAGACTTGCCCACGTTTGGCAGGCCTACTATACCACATTTTAATGCCATATCTCTTTATAAACGTTTATTCCGCTGCAAAGTTACGAAAAAACGAGAGCAGAACAAAAAAAGTTCACTTGTTTTTTATGCCGAGTGCATTGTAAGTTCGCCACGTAGTGGCAAAGTTACGAATAAACGAGAGAAATGCAAAAGGAAAACTTGTTTTTCTTTCATTTCCGAATGACAGGAACTTCGGCGCAGCCAGAGTTACGAAATTTCTGATTAAGTGAGAAAGAAAGAAGCTTGTTTGTTTCTTCGAGCGTGAAGAAAATATAGGATAAACGAATATTCTCTAACAATAAAATCAGATAAAATTTGCATTTCTACTCTATTTTCATTAAGTTTGCATACGAATAACTCATGATGTGCGACGAGTAACTAAAAATGATACGGAGACACAAAACTATAACAAGACCTATAAGATTGCACATTATCTCGAAATAGATGTGAGGGAGTTAATAACTATGTCGTAATCAAAAAATAGGAATATGAACGAAATAAAGTGCCCTAATTGTGGAAAGGTTTTCTCTGTAGACGAAGCCAGTTATGCTTCTGTTGTCAATCAAGTGCGAACTCGGGAATTTCAAGCTGATGTAGAACGCCGAGTAGAAGAACTAGCAAAACAACAAGAGTTGCTTCGCCAATCCTTCAAATTGCAGACAGAACAGGAATTCCAACAACAATTGAATGAAAAAGAGCAAGAGTTAGAAAGGCAAAATGCAGTAATTGCCAGATTAGAAGAGCAAGTTAAAGGTATTGCTATAACCAAACAGGCCGAGTATGAAAAACTACTTGCAGAAAAGAATGTGGAAATAGCTCATGTAAATGAGCAAACCCAGAATGCTGTTCAAACTACACAAATTGAATATAACAAGAAACTAGCGGAAAAAGATGCTGAAATTGCTCGTTTAAGAGAACAATCAAAGACCATCCAAATTTCTAAACAGGCTGAATTTGATATGCAAGTGGCAGCCAAAGAGGCTGAAATTCTTCAGCTGAAAGGCCAAGTGTCACAAGGACAAGGGTTGATAGAAGTAGCAGTATTAAAAGAGCAGAATAAGGCCAATCAGATTATCCAACAGAAAGATGGTGAAATTTCTTCGTGGAAAGAAAGGCTTGAAACGGAAAAAAATGATTCTATACGCCGTGAATTGAATATCCGACAGGGTTATGAGCTACAACTTAAGCAAAAGCAGGAACTTGTTGATTACTACAAAGATTTGAAGATCCGTATGTCAACAAAAATGGTGGGTGAGACTTTAGAGGCTCATTGTAATACGCTTTTCAACACCACCATCCGACCTATTATGCCACAAGCATATTTTGAAAAAGACAATGATGCATCAATGGGTTCCAAAGGTGACTTCATCTTCCGCGACTACGACGGAGAATTTGAATACATCTCCATTA
>JAEEGK010006616.1_pt1 | contig 27855 bp, 42 predicted proteins | sample 8958771 | NCBI WGS metagenome assembly JAEEGK01 (sample SAMN16246547, study PRJNA631951) | gut metagenome | biome: gut microbiome; feature: rumen; material: SC-attached | host: Bos | place: Iran: Karaj | collected 2018-10 | reverse complement strand
TACACAATTTAAAGTTCTCAGGAAACATCAAATTCTCACAAACTTCTCTGTGCGCCAATGCGGTCTCCGCAATCAACTTCAAAATGGTCTTATGATACAGTGTGCTAATATAGTTCACTGTATACTTAACCCCATATTTCTCCTTTAACCTATCCACAATATCTTGATTTGTAGCCCCCACCCGTTTCCACTTCAAGATGTCTCTATGAAAATCTTTGAGGGGCGCGAGCGCGCAATAAACTTCATACGTCTTCACCAGCTTATCCAGATTAGACTCCATTTCATTAAATGCGTCCGAATTCACCAAATCTTTGGCTTCCCTAAAGACCGCATCCAACTTCTCCAAATCCCGCACATCTCCAAAGTCAAACATCATTGGTTTTGATGCCGCGCGCCTCCACAACTCAGCAGAAAGAACTTTGAGTTCTTCTTCGATGAAATCTTGGGGTTCTGGCATACGGTCTTTTCTCCAAATCTTTCCCCCAAGTGTCCCGTATAAGCCCAGCGGCTTCACCTCAATATCCGTATCCCACCAAAGCGTCTCTTCCCCAAACGTCTCAAAGGTCGGCCGCAACATCAAAGTCGGCGCAAACGCATCTCTTATCCCATACTGCTCTCTCCTCAACTCCACCAGTCTATGTTTCAACTTCAAATAACTCCACTGCCCTAAGGCGGCCGCCTCTTTTGCGGCGGCCTCTAGGCCGGCCTGTCCCAATCTCTTCTCCAATTCGGGCCTCAATGGTTTGGTGCGCTTTCCTATACGAGTTTCGTACAGACTTAGCTTTGCCTCTAGCCTATCAATTTCATTCCAGAGCGTCTCCAGCGCCTCCAGCGCCGGCTTAGAAGCACCCTTTCGTGCTTGGGACCGGCTAAACGTAGTCTTGGGTGTCTTATAGGCGGGCGTGCCCTTCTTCTTCAAAATGGACTCGCTAAAATTGGGGGATTCGAGTAGCGCATCGAGCGACTCAATTGGTTCAGTAGACCAGGTCTTATGCGCGGGCTCTAAGTCTAGGCCTTCCTGGGCCCCATTTAGACCGGTGCTGCGCGTCTTCCCCCATAAAATGTACTTCCCCATCATTTCAACTTCATCATCATTCGGCGTGAACGTAAGCCGATTTAGATAATCTTGCACAAAAGCATTGCGTTCGTCTTTGAATTCGAGATTCCAGTCTAAATTTAAACGAGAGTTTGACATAGTGTAATCTCCTTTTAAAAGCAGCTTTAAGGTGCCACTTTTCTCTTCTGAATACATTATACCACAAAAGCGGGGCGGTGTCAAATTTTGGCACCAGATTTGTGGAGTGGAGAAGAGTGGGTAGAGGAGAGGGGCAGGAGAGTGGAGAGGAGTTGAAAATTTTATTTCGTGGGGTTTTGTAGCCAGGGCGTGGGGGTTTATAGAAAACAAAACCGCAAAATCCGTAAAAACACCCCCAGGTATACCATATGTTGTGTTTTACTATACTACATATAGTGGTATCATTATTTGATAGTATCAAAAATAAAAAAACAAAACATATCTATTGCATTCGTTTTGTGTGTCTGTTATACTCTAATCAGAAACAAACAAACAAGCAACACACAAAGCACCTTGAAAAGTGAATATGACGGAATAGCGGTTGCAATAGCAATACCAAAGGATAAAAAACCGAAAGTCCGTGGAAAACAAATTTTACCATAGGGGGAAAACGCTATGAAAAAGAATAATTATAGTTTTCAGGTTAGATTTGTAAAGGGAACGCTCACTGTTTATGAGTGTTTCGGTACTAAAAAGCCTGAGGTAGTTTATACTACAAGCCTTCCTGCATGGAATAGCAAGCAGGCAATGGATGTTGCCTATGATTTTTGCAAACAGCATAGTGACCGTATTTTTCATCGCTACGACTATTTTTTCGGTGTTGACCCTATTTCAGGGTATCGTAACGGTGATTTTAGTTGTATGCTTGATACACGCAGACCTGATTGTATGGGCTTTTTTGGGGCACTTGATGAATAGACACGAAAGGAGGGGCGCAAGCCCCTCCCGTACTTGAAGGAGGTAACGCTATGAAAAAGATTTCTCTTGCTACTATCGCGCGCACATATGCAAACGCAGGCATGCACGCTGAACAGTGCGCTTGCTACACGCTGACAGGCGTTATTAAACCACACGACAATCGTCCGTTTTGGGCAGGCGGCGACATTGGCGGCTTGCAAGTCAAGAGCGCACGCGCTACCGTGTGCGCAGGCACTGACATTTGCGCACACCTTGCACTGGATGGCGCTACATCATACGGCTATGTGACGAAGGACTTTCAGTCCATGTACATTATGAGCCGCGATGAGTACCGCGACTTCGTGCTTGCCTTCGGCTACACGACAGTTGACAGCCGCACGGGTGAACAGAAAACACGGCTCAAGCATGAGTCGATCGAAATGGAAATGTATTTGCGGAAACATACCGCATAAACGATGGGAGGGGCATAAGCCCCTCCGCTATAAAGAATAGGAGGTACGCTATGAAGATTGTAATTGATATACCCGATGAGGTCTATGAAGAGTTTAAGGCAGGCAGACAATCTATGAAGAATGACTGCATCATCTCGAATGCAGTATTTGATGGCAAGGTCTTGCCCGAGGGACATGGCAGGCTGATCGATGCAGATGCACTTATTGCAAAGGTCGAGGACTTAGGTGCTTGCAATGGTGTGAGCGAAGGAGCGATTGACAATGCACCAACAATCATTGAATAAAAAGGGGAGGGCGCAAGCCCTCCCGATTATAAAAAGGAGGCTATACTATGGATGGAATGAACTACATTTACTACGCTTACATTGGAAAAGATAAGGTCTATATCTTAGAAAAGTTTTTCGCTAAGCGCGCCGATGCGCAGGCTTGGATTGACGAAAATTTGGCACTGGATGATTATGAATGGGAAATTATTTCCTATATCCCTGCAGATATGCGCGGAATAAAAGTCCTGTAAAATCTAAAATTGAATAAAGGAAGGGAGGGCGCAAGCCCTCCCGTTTATAGAAAAATATTTTGGGGGTAAAATTATGACAGACGAAAAAAGAATTGAACGTATTGAGGGCTTATTGAATGACCTTAATCTTGATGATATGAGTTGGTACGACTTTGTGAATAAGTTTGAAAAAATGTCCTTAGCAGATTTAAAAGATGAAATGTGGAAAATTATCTGTTTTGTGGATGATGTTGCCGACACATTAAATATGTAAAAGACGAAAATTTCCCACCATGAAAAATGGTGGGATTTTTTTCTATGTAAATTTTCCCAAAAAGAAAAAAATATTCTACATGAATTGTCAGAATTTTCTGACAATTTTGCCCGCGCACTTTAACGCGTTAAAGCGTTACACTTCAGCGTGTTGAAGTGAGGTCGGACGGAGTTTTCTGACAATTCAATAAATTGTCAGACTATTTTGCCCGGTCAAAATTTTCAGAATATTCTGAAAACTTCATGAAAGTATTACAAATTGTTAGATTATTTCTCCCAAAAGTTGCGAATCGTAGAACTTTTTGTCCAGATCTCTCGAATTGTCAGACTATTCGCGCGGCGGCCCGTCAATTTTCAGAAAATGGGAGCTATTTGTTGCGAATTGTGCGACAACTTCGCTAAAATTTCCAAAAATTCAGACTTGACAAATCCGCGGATGTATGCTATACTATATAATGTAAGGAGGCCATAGGACGGCCGCGAGAATTCATCTAGGAGGTATTTAGTTTATGAAAAAGTTTATCTTACGCACGAAGGACACACACGTACTTGTATCAATTACCCTTAATGAGGGCGAAAGCCTTAACGACGCGCTGAGTCGCCGCGCTGACCGCGACAACTTGGAAATCCTGGGCGCTGTGGGCTACAGCCTGAAGCCTGTACTTCAGTTCGTGTAATTTTCTGAAAATTCAACTCAAAATTCTAAAAAGTTCTACGATTTAAGTGTTGACTTTTCAGTTGCTTTATGGTATAATAAAGACAGTAAAAGAGTGGATTCTTTAGACGAGACTACACCACTATAAAATAAAGAGTCCGGTCTCTCCCCATCGTGACGGACGATGGGAATTTTTTTTGGAAGAAAAATTTTTTGTATTAACACTTCAACGCGTTAAAGTGTGAAAGTAGTTCCGAAAATTCATTCGCGGCGACCCGAAAATTTTCTGATAATTCATTGAATTGTCGCACAACTTTGCCCGGGCGAAATTTTCAGAAAACTTAGAGAATTGTCAGACACTTCACTTTAAAAAATCTTTTTTAATTCCTAAAATTCTACTTTAACACGTTAAAGTGTAACACTGTAAAGTCTTACAAAAACTTTTATTAAAAAATTTTCAAAAACCTATTGACAGACAGTTAGACGTGTGCTATAATAAAGGTACAATAAAGAAGGGCATAAAGCCCACACACATTAAGGAGGTAACACTTATGACTATTAAAAAATTATCCGCAATGCCTTACGCGCAGGCACACGTAGAAATCGACCGCGACGGCAACATCTTTTTGATTAGTTACGTGACGCTTGTATGTTGTATCGACAACGAAGGCTGGCTGTCCTGCACGGGCACCTACAGCAACACCACACGCCGCCACATCGGCGCCTTCATGAGAGAGTATGTAAAGTTCCCTAACGGGGAGCCTGGCAACTACTACATGGCGAAGGATTGTTTCGTCAATAACTACGAATTCAACATCAACACGGGGGAGGTGAGAGATCTCCCGTGACGGGGAGGGACGGGCAACCGTCCCTTTTTTATTCCAAAAATTTTATATTAACAGAGTAAAGCGTTAAAATGAATTGTGTGACAATTCCCAAAAGTGTCAGACAATTTTACCCGGGCAAAGTTTTCAGATAATTTGATGAATTATCGCGCAATTCACGTCGAGAAATTTTTTTACTCCCAAAAATTTCACTTTAACACGTTAAAGCGTTGATACAAACTTGTTCACAATTTGTTCACAAAAACTTAATAAAAAATTTATAATTTTCCTATTGACGTCTAACTCATAGTGTGCTATAATAAGTGTGTAAGGAAGAGAGAGAACCCCTTACAAATACAATTCTAGGAGGAATTTTACTATGGCAGACATTAAGATTAAGGCAAGAAAAGATGCACTGGAACTCGAGAGCGAGCGCAACGCGTGGGATAGCGGCGCGTATGGCAAGGCCTTCGAAGAGAGCCTGACTGGCCACTACGTAAAGGCGCAGGGCAAGGTTGACTACCGCGCTAAGTTCGGCAACTGCGAAATCAAGACTGGCGCTGGTGAGTTGGGCGACGTTTACAAGAGCCGTTGTAAGTACGTGATTTACGAGCCTGTAGCGCAGGGCGAGCCGTACTATCAGGGAGTGTTCGTACTGGAGCGTGAAACCTTCCTCGAAGTCCTCGAAGAAATCGGCGCTGTTCGCCGCAAGACTCGCACCAACGGCACGCAGACCATCACGATTCAGACCTTTTACAACAGAGCCGCACACAAGCCGCACGGCAGACTGCTCTGGAAGATCGTTGAAGCACTCGAAGAGCACAACCTTCTGTAAGGGGAAGGGGAGTGGGAAACCACTCCCCGATTTTTTTTGAGAGAAAAATTTTTTATAGGAAAAATCTTCCATTAAAAAAGTGGGTTAGACGTTACACGTCTAATTGTCTGAAAATTAGGTGAATTGTCGCACAATTTTGCCCGGGCAGAATTGTCAGAATATTTGCATAAAAGTATTGAATTTTCAGAATACTTGCATAAAATTTCCTTAAAGTTGCACTTGACAATGGGCGCGTAGTGTGGTATACTATGTATGTAAGGATGAGGGGAGGCAAAGCCGTTCGAAGGTCGGGATAGTCCCGAAACGGTGTGACCCACGAGAGTCTGTAAGACCAAACCGACAAAGACATCGACCGCACGGTCGCCACGTTGTGCGGAATATAAATGTGCACCAAACGCCGCTACTCGAGAGTGGAATTCGCGGCTCTAGGCGTGGCAAGCATTACTCGAGGGGAGTAGTCAACCTCCCCAAATAGAAGAGGCGCGCTGCGAATGGCCCGCCTCTTCGTGCTGCGTATAAAACCACCCACTTTAGCGCGTTAAAGTGTTAAAGCGAGCTACGCTGCTCCAGCCGCGGAATTGTCAGATAACTCCGCGAATTGTGCGACAACTTTACCCGGGCAAAATTGTCAGACTATTTCATGAATTTCTTTCAAATTGTCAGACAATTCACCAAATTTGAAGCTATTGTCAGACAATTCTTCGCGGCCGGCGCAATTTTCAGACGACTCGCGCATTGTACCCAAATTGTCAGAATATTCTGAAAATTCGAAGCTCGCGGCCGCATTGTCAGAATATTCTGACTTTCACTTTATCGCGTTAAAGTGTAACGGTGTGAAGTCCTAAAATTTTGCACTGAAAAAATTTTATATTAACAGAGTAAAGTGTTAAAGTCCTAAAACCCCTTTATTATAAAATTTTATCCATTAAAAAAACTGCGCCCGCTTTAGCACGTTAAAGCGTTACAAAAACTTTTTATAAAAAATTTTCCAAAACCTATTGACATACTTAGACGTGTATGCTATAATTGTATTATCAAAGAGGGATACAAACCACTTTGAAATAATCAAATAAAGGATGGTAAACACTATGGCAAACATCACATTGAAAGCAAAGAAGGACGCACTTGAAATCGAAAGCACACGTTCCGCATGGGACAGCGGAGCATATGGAAAGTCTTTTGAGGAAAGCCTCACGGGACATCACGTCAAGTCCGCAGGCAAGGTTGATTATAACGCACGCTTTGGCAAGTGTGAAATCAAGACGGGCGCGGGCGAACTTGAGAACGTAATCAATAGCAAGTGCAAGTACGTTATCTATGAACCCGTTGCGCAAGGCGAACCCTACTATCAAGGAATTTTCGTTCTTGAAAGAGAAACATTTCTTTCCGTAATGGAAGAAATCGGTGCTATTCGTAGCAAGACAAGAACGAACGGAACGAAAACCGTTACAATCCAAACTTTTTACAATCGGTCGTTACACAAACCGCATGGAAGATTGCTTTACAAGATTGTAGAAGTTTTGGAAGAAAACAATCTTCTGTAATGAAAAGAACGGGAACGGGATGAAAATCCCGTTCTTGTTTTTATGTAAAATTCTTTTCATAAATGAAAATTCTGCATCGCAAATTGTCAGACAATTCCCGAAATTGTCAGAAAACTTTGCCCGGTTGAATTTTCAGAATATTCTGACAACTTAGACGTCTTACGTCTAACTGCATAAAGTAGTGTTTTTGAGAAATTAAGTCCACTTTTCCCGTTTAATTTCTCAAAAACATTACTTTATATTCTTAGACGTCAAACGTCTAAGGTTTTCCCTCTTGACTTTCAAGGAAGTATGTGGTATACTATAATTACAAAAAGAAAAGGAGGTATTCACTATGGAATACATTGATTTTATGTTTGAGGACTTAGAAACAGGCGAAGTATTTTTCGTTGAAGTACAAAACGAGATAGGCGCACGCAACGAGGCATGGGATATTGCATTTGAGTATTTTGAAGACCCCGAACTTGTCGGTATCTATAGTCCCGAGGATGCGGAAATCTTAGGCTACGACACATATTAAACGAATGAGGGACGTGCTCCGCGCCGTCCCTTGTTTGGACGAACGTTTTAGACGTCAAACGTCTAAGACTAAAAGACTTGACATTTCACTTCCATTGTGTTATACTATAATCAGAAAAGAAAAGGAGGTTCTTATCTATGTTTTTTATCATCGGTGCTATTTTGTTAATGGTTGGCGCACTCATCATCGAATGGGTGGGGTATAATGGACGCACTTATTCCGCGGCGGAGTATGTAGGACTGGCTTTTGCGGTCGTGCTTGTAATTGCGGGAGTTGTACTTAGTGGACTTTGGTTTGCTGATATTGTATAATTTTATGAGGGCGCCGTCCTCTAAGCAATTTAGACGTCATACGTCTAAGCGTCTTTTGTGGAAAAAGACTTGAAATTTCTTTCGCATTGTGGTATAATAACATCATAAGAACAGGGAATATTCCCAAAAAGAAAAGAGGTAAACATTATGAAAAAGAATTATCAGCAAAAGATTATTAAAGAGAACGCGTGGGGTTTGCATTTCACTAGATGGTATGTAGTCGCGCCTTCAGGAAATATCTACCACTTTTGGAGAAGTTGCTACTGGAACACATTGATTCTTCCTGTGACTCTTAATGCATTAACAACTAGAGATCCCGATTCAGTACCAAAAAAAGAATTTCTTCATATTGAAGATACACCGACTTCTGCAAAATCCGATAATTATAGAAAAATGATTAAAATAATCTATGAAATCGAAGACTGCGGCGGACTCCCCGAACAAAAACAAATGAATGAGTTTATTGAGAATAAACGCGAATACAAATTTTTATTCAGTCGAAGAGAAAATTCATTCTCATACGACTCCATGCCTTGATAATAGCAAAAACGTAGAGGGCGCGCCCTCTATGGAGGGTTAGACGTCATACGTCTAAATTTTCTTACTAAAAAAGACTTGAAATTTTCCCAAAGTTGTGATATAATTGTATCATAAGAAAGGGAGAAAATCCCAAAAGGAGGCAAAATATGACAAACGAAGAAACAATTGCATGGTTGAATACAGACGATTTTGAAAGTGCAGGGTATGTCGAGGCCACAAAAACTGCAATCAAGGCATTAGAGCATCAAAAGGCACTAGAACACCAAAAAATAGAGCAAATGAAAAAAGAAGACCTTTTTATACGCAGACTTTTCTTAGTTAGTATGGCAATAGTTATTATAATGGCGATTATTGGTCTTATGGTTACATACCGCGAACATCACCCGCATCCGCAGAAGTACCCTATGACTACTGTCGTTACCCATGTTTCGCGCGCGACCGATACAGTCACTGTTCAGGACTTCAACGGCAATTTATGGCAATTCAAGGGCGCGGAAGACTGGGACATTGGGGACGTGTGTTCTTGCATAATGAGTGATAATGGAACAGAATTGATTGATGACGATAAAATTGTTAAAGTAAAATATGATGGTTGGTTTAGCGGGTGGAAGTAATTCCACCTTCTATGCCGCGCGCCTTTTAGACGTCAAACGTCTAAACAAAAATTCGTAAAAGTTCTTGCATTTTCTACTACTCTATGATATACTATACTCGTAAGGAAGTTAGAACTTCCCAAAAAGAAAGAGAGGTAAATTTTATGGTAAAACTTTCAGCAACTAATTATAAGACAGGCGAGAGCGTTGACTTTGGCAAGTACCGCAACTACAAGTGCGCGGCCGAGGCTATTCTCAATGATGTGGTATGGGACGAGGACGACATCCCTGGGCATTGGCACTTTGACATTAGCGTCGATGATGGGCGCACGGGCTACGAGGAACTGAGCGCTGTTCCTATCATCGGAGTGATGTGTACGCTGGACGACTTCATGAACGAGCCTGAAGACGATGAGAACGACGAGGATGAGGACGAGTACGACTTCGAGGACGACGTAGACGAAACAAATTATGACCCTTACATGGGATGCGACTTCTGGGACGACGGAAGTTCGTTCGAGGGTTGGAATTGAGATTGAGGTCGCCGCAGAAATGCGGCGGCCGCTTTCAAAGCCGATTTAGACGTTTAACGTCTAAGAAAACTTTTGAGAAAAGTGTTGACATTTCACTCGTTATATGGTATTATATAATCGTAAGGAAAACAAGAAACCTAACTGCAGAGGATAAACAGAAACCTTACCGAGTCGTCTGGACTTCCTCTTTCGGCCGAAGAGCGTCGGACTCGTAGCCACCACGGTGTGACATGGGCACACGCGCACTATCGAGGTGCTCGATGTGGGTTCGATTCCCACTGGTGGCGCACGCTATTACCCTTATTTGTTTACCTCCTGAATAGTGTCGAGGGCGGCGGATTGAAAAATCTGTCGTTCTCGGCACAGTTAGACGTCATACGTCTAAACGGAAAAGTGTTGACATTTCGGTGCAGTTGTGGTATTATATACTTGTAAGGAAAACTTGCAAACGAAAGGAGAATAAAATGAAAAGATGGGTATTAAATCTTGAGGACTGGGCAATTCGCAACTATGGCTTCGAGTCCAAGCGTACAATTTGGACTTTTAGATTTACAGAGATTTTAAGAAAAATCTTTTTCATTAAAGATTGAGGGCGCCGCGGCGTCTTCGAGTAGTTTAGACGTCATACGTCTAAACCAAAAACTCTTGCAATTTCTCCCCACTTGTGATATACTATAATCACAGGGAAAATACAAGTTCCCGAAAGGAGGCCATTATGAATAACGAAACTATTGAGCGAATAAGAAAAATCTTTAACGAAACAATTCACACCACTTCTTCGCCCACTGTTCCCATGCGAGATGTAGTGAAGTACGCACAAGAAAATAATATTGATGTATTAAAGCAGTTTAACTGCGAAAAGGAGGACTAAAATGTTCAAACGAAAACAAAAGGCAACCGAATCACAAATCAGAGCACTTGTAAATGCATCAAAGAAATGCCAAGGTTGCATTTACAAAAACAAAGGAAATTGCTTCTATGCAACCACTTGCTTGAACGAGGCGCACAAGTTCAGAACTAACTGAGCGGCGCCGTTTCTGTCTTAGACGTTTAACGTCTAAGCGGAAATTTATAAAAAGTTCTTGTAATTTTAGGTACAATGTGTTATACTATAATCGTAAGGAAGAAAGGACTTCCCAAAAAGAAAGGAGAAATAAAATGATGAACCTAATTGTAACTCTAGTTATCCTTTTCCTCGCTATCGGAGTCGGTTATGGTATATGTGTACTTTTTTGTGGACTCGGTATGTGGGCACTTTGTGGACTCGGTATCATTGCCACTTGGACATGGAAACAGGCCGCCTTGTGGGGAATACTTCTCTACATTGTGTGGACAATTTTTAAGTGCATTTTCGGAGAAAAAGCAGAAATACACATTCCTTAACAGGAAAGCTAATCCCGCGCGACCACAAATCGCGCGGCCGCCACCTTTAGACGTCATACGTCTAAACTCTTCCCTATTGACTTCTCCCTCTACTTATGATATACTATGTTCAGAAAGAGAAAGGAGGCAACTCTATGAAACACACATCACGCATTCACGGCACTACCACTTTGGAAAAGAATGTCACCAACTTCGTTCGCAAGTTCGGTATCAACCGCGCGAATTATAAAAACACCTTTTGTATGCACTTATCCAAAAATACCATAGACTTTACAATTCAAAAGTATTATGAAGATGAACTCTTGTTAAAGCATATTCAAAAAAAATTCGGAATAAACATTGAACCCTTCTATTTTGTTTTCTGTCTACTCCATGAGGTAGGTCACGCAATGACCGCATCAAGATTTACAGAAACAGAATGGGATGAATATTCCTTTTTATCTAATTTTATTCTTCCATCAATTTCTGATACAGAAGAAAAACACGCAATCTACTTCAATCTCGCCATTGAGGACGCGGCGACCACATGGGCAATCAATTATCTTATAAATAATATTGACGAATGTTGGAACTTCCAGTGCAAATGCGGAAAGATTTTGGAACACGCAAAAAAGAAAAAGAGTTTTAGAGTATAAGACCCGCACTTCGGTGCGGTCGCCGCCTTAGACGTTAAACGTCTAAGTAGAACTTTTCAAAAAACTGTTGCATTTTTCTCTAAGATATGGTATTATATACTCGTAAGGAACAGTAAAGTTCCTAAATCGAAAGGAGAATAAAAAATGGTAGTAAACAACAATATTGAGGTTACAAAAGTAAGTGGAGTTATTGTTATTAAAGACAAGGCTTCAGGTTTGGAAATCCGAGTGGACAAGACACACTTTCTCTATCCGATAGTGGATAGTTATTATCACGGAATGGCTTCCTCGGCAATAGGTTCTTCGCGCAGAGTAGACAGTTTTACTGCGATGAGAGCAGATTCAAGACTCGCTTCTATCTTCGACTCTGCTGAAGGGGAAACCCCTACGGAAGCCACCGCGCAACCTGTAAAGTCCGCTACGGAATACTTAACCGAAGCAATTTCCAAGACCATCAACTTCTTCAAGGAATTTGAGTTCGAGCCGAACTTCCGTTTCATCAACACTCTTTCCTTCAAGGCGCAGAAAAGCAACAACGAAGCAACATCTTATATCAATAACTATTTCTCTCTTATTGATAACACCTACAAGGCTGAAATTGCTTCCAAGTGCAAGAGTCAGGAATTCAAGGAAATTCTCAAGTTGTTCCACGACTACGCGAAGCCTTCGAACCACATCAACCAGCGTTTCGCGGTTTACTATGGAAGTGCAGGAACGGGTAAAACAACCCTCGCCATGAAGGAATCTGATAATCGTTGTATCGTTTGCAACGCGTCCATGTTGCCTTCGGACTTGATGGAAGATTTCGTGTTCTCGAATGGTCAGCCGACTTTTCAGAAATCAAACTTGTGGAACTGCATGGAGAATGGACTCCCCATCGTGTTCGATGAAATCAACCTTCTGCCATTCGATAGTTTGAGATTCTTACAGGGAATTCTTGATGGAAAGAAAAAATTTGACTACAAGGGTCACAAAGTAACTATCGCGGACGGATTCAAAATTATCGGTACAATGAACTTGTCCATCGGTGGAATGATTTTCGGACTTCCCGAACCGCTTATCGACAGATGCGCCGATATTCAGAAGTTTTCACTCACCGCGGAACAGTTACTCGGCGCGGTAATCTAAGGAAAAGAGGGGCAACCCTCTTTTCTTTTTGCGGAACGACTTAGACGTCATACGTCTAAGCCGATTCGGAGCAAAAACAGTTGACTTTTACGGCACAAAGTGGTATACTATAATTGTCCGAAGGACAGAAAGGTAGGTAAATATATGAAAATCACTTATGATGAAGTAAGAACACAAATTGAACAGTTGCCCATCGGTTATTATGCAGGACGGCGCATTTTTATTGAGATGAGTGTCGATGAACCGACTTCCTTCTATTCTCCTAGTGAGAATAAGATAGTTATTTCTTATCCGATTATCGCTGAAGGACTTGCAAACGCTGAAGAAGAAGAAAGTTACAAGGAAACGGCTATCCGCAGTATGCTCTATCACGAAGTAAGCCACGCTATTCTCACAAATCCCGAACTGATGACTTTTGGTGGTAGTTTTTGGGGGGTTTCAACCGAACATGGGAGAGCCATTCTCAACGTCTTTGAGGATGAAAGAATTGAAACGCTTTTACAGAATTTCTACATGGACACAAACTTCAAAAAGAATCTTCTGTATATCACTGGCGGTATTAAAGAACCGAAAGATGTATTTCAAGCATTTTTCAACTTAGTTCGTTTCCGCTCCTGTCCTGAAAAGAAGTTTTTGGATAGGGTTGAGGAAATTATCAGAAAGTTTCCCACGACACCTGATTATTACAAAACCCGTGATTATGTTTGGGAAATCAATGATTTATGGATAGACTTCAGACTATGGTACAATACGGAGAATCAGTCCTATAATACTCCCTCGTTTAAGGAAGAAGTCGCCGAAACAGAAAAAATCATCAACTCTATGGGCAATAGTGAGGGTTATGATGAAAATAATCAGAGTAGCGAAGGCACTGGCGAAAACGCAAGTAAGGGCGCAAGTGAAGAAAACGGCGAAAAAAACGGCGAAGGAAACGAAGAAAACGGCGAGAACGGCGAGAACGGCGAAGGAAGTGGTGAAGGAAGCGAAGAAAACGGCGAAGATTCCATGAACGGAAACGCAAGCGGAAACGGAAAACCGAGCGAGAACGGAAAGCACACGGAACTAACTGAAAATCTCAACAGAGTCCGCAAAAGTCTTGAGGGAAAAGGTGGAAACGGCGCGACCCTTAACGCAGAAGAAGTAAAAGACCTTTTCCAAAGTCAAGCAAACAAGTACCACGACTCGCAGACCACCGACAAACTTCAAGCCATAATCAATACTTTCAATAGAAAGAATAATAGCGGAAATGGTTGTACTGGGTATAGCGGAATCTTCAACCCCCGTAACATCAAGAACAACGATTACAAGTTTTTCGATAGAAAAATCTCCGCAAACGGAAACAACAAGTTCAACAAGTTCCATTTGAATCTTGTAATTGATAATAGTGGAAGTTTTGAAAGACTTGCAGTACAGGCGAACACCTTAATTTCTTCACTCGGAGAAATTGAAAGACGGAATCCGAACTTCACTTTTGATTTGATTCTTAGTGGTAACAACTTGCAAGACACGGACAAGGAACATCGTTTCGTTATCGCGGATGGTGGAAATAATTTGGACTATAACAAAGTTAAGACTGTTATGGACAGACACCGTAAAAAGGATGCGTATGTTTATACTATCGTACTCCATGATGGAGAGTGTACGTCATACCGCGATGAAAGAAATCCGTTCCGCGCATGGAACAATAGCAACGTAGCAATTATCGACACTGGCGACAACAGACGATATATCAACGAAGCAGTTACGTCCGCAAAGGTTATTATTTCTTCTTATAACAAACTTGTCACCACACTCACGGACGAAGTAGTAAACATCTTGAGGGTTGCTTTCCGTTGACGAAAAAGACATCGCAGAAATGCGATGTTTTTTTCTCGGAACGACTTAGACGTATAACGTCTAAGCCAAAATTTCCCAAAAACTGTTGACTTCTTCCACCACTTATGGTATACTATAATCGTAAGGGAGAGAGAAACAAAGTAACTCCCCAAAATAAAACTAGGGTGCGAACTACCAAAGTGCGGAAAGGATTTATTTTATGGTAGAGAGAGAATTTCTTCAGGCAGTTATCAATGCGAACATTTCCAATGAGATGAACAAGTATGCTATGGCAGGCATCGCAAAACTTGACGCTCGTAACGCAAAACGTAAGGCTACCCCGTCCAAGGCGGCTGTCGCAAACGAGCCTATCAAGGTTCAGATTACCGAGTTCCTCGGTACTGTCGAAGCGGCTACCGCAATGGTTATCGCCGACAAGGTTGGCATTACCACCGCTAAGGCAGTTGCGGTTCTCGGTCAGATGGACAATGTAGGTAGCAAGGACATTAAGGTTCCGAAGGTAGGAACCCGTAAGGCTTGGTTCCTTGTTCCGACCGAGGGCGAGGAAGCCTAAGACGAAAGGGGTCGTCCACCCGAAAGGGTGGGCGATTCCGAATGGGGCTTAGACGTTATACGTCTAAGTTCCCAGCACTTGACACCAAAGACAGTTTATGATATACTATACTTGTAAGAAAAAGAAAGAGAGGTACACATCATGAACTTACTTACACTATTCATCGTCCTAAACATCATCAACGTCATACTCCAGACCGCGCGTTCCATCACCACCATCAAATGCGGCAAGGTCATGGCTTCGGTTGTGTCGGCTCTCGCCTATGGGCTATACACCATTGTTATTGTCTACACGAACTGCAACTTGAACTTGTGGGCAAAAGTCGCGGTGGTGGCTGGCGCGAACTTGGTAGGGGTTTATGTAATCAAACTCATCGAAGAAGCAATGCAAAAGGATAAGGTTTGGAAGATTGAAGTTTCGTTGAAGAAGAACTCCAAAGCGCACGTTTGCTTTGAACAGAAATTGTACGAGGGTGGAATTTCTCACAATTTCATCAATGTAAAAGATTATACCATCTTTAATTGTTATTGCAAAACCCAAAAAGAAAGTTTGGTTGTTAAAGAAGCAATTAAGTTCGTTAATAAAAATGGTGGCGAAGCAAAATATTTTGCAACAGAAAGTAAAATCTTGTAAGAGAGGAGTGACCGCGCGGTCACTCTTACACTCTTAGACGTTTAACGTCTAAAAACTTTTTTCCAAAAAGTGTTGACATACTTCCCCACTTATGATATACTATAATCGTAAGGGATATAAGAAACAACCCTTGCAGAAAGGTAGGTACTCAATATGGCAGTATCAGAAAAACTCCGTGGCGCACTCCGTGACGAGTATACGTCCAAAATTGCCACTATCCTCAAGGATGCTGGGGAAGATGTTTATGTTGTCGGCTCGAACGCTTTTGCTATCCCTTGCGTGGATGCGGAAGGCAACGAGTGGTTCGCAAAGTTTGTCGTAAGTATTCCGACAGGCTCTCGCGATGGCGACCCCTATGACGGCTACGGCGAAGCCGAGAGTTACGCCCTCAAAGTGAAGCAGAATGCTGAAAAGAAGGCGGAGCAGGAAGCGAAGAAAGCGGCGAAAGCGGCGAAGGATAAAGCCGCTCGCGAAGCCAAAGTCAAGGCGAAGGCTGAACATCTGGCAAAGACTAAAACTGAATAGCGCAAAGGGGTTTTGGCGGTTCCTCTCAAAAACCGCCCCTCAACGGGGAATAGAGTAATGGAAACTTGCGTGTCTCATAAGCACGTGTTACGGGTTCAAGTCCCGTTTCCCCAACTCGCTTTTTCTATAATTTGGTTTACCTCCTTTCGGGAAGGGTCGGGCGCAAGTCCGACTTTTTCCCGAAACTCGATTTAGACGTTAAACGTCTAAAAGAAAAGTGTTGACAGGAGGCGCGCAGTATGGTATAATATAATCGTAGAAAGGAGAATAAAGTTATGACATTATGGTTTGATATGGACGGCACTATTGCCGATTTCTATGGAGTAAAGGGTTGGCTTGATTATCTTCAAAATGAAGATACTACTCCCTACGCAGTCGCGAAGCCACTTCTCAATATGCGGTCGCTCGCGCGCAAATTGAACACGCTGGCGCGCAAAGGACATAAAATTGGAATTGTATCGTGGACTTCCAAAACAGGTACTCCGACTTATAACAGTGCTGTCGCAGAAGTAAAACGCAAATGGCTGAAGAAGCACCTCGGAAGTGTCAAGTTCGACACTATCGACATTATCCCCTACGGTACTCCCAAACAGGAAGGACGGTACGGAATTTTGTTTGATGACGAAGAAAAGAACCGCGCGAACTGGGGAGAGGGCGCGCACACAGAAAAAGAAATCTTTAGTGTACTGGAGGGATTATAAATGTACGAAACATTACTCGACGTAATCAACGACAACATCGGATACAAGGCGACAATTTTTAAAAACAGAAAAATTCTTTATAGCGGTTGCCTTACCGAAAACACAAAGTATCTCAAACCGATAAAAGAAAACTTAAACACTTACGTCAAGTCTTTTCTTTTATTCAGTGACGATGATAGCGTCGGCGAAATTTATCTCTAAATTTCGCGGGCGCGCCTTAGACGTTTAACGTCTAAGCCAAATTGTGAAAAAATTGTTGACATTTTTGTTGTACTATGGTATACTATAACTGTGGGAAGGAAAGTCCCGAAAAAACCATAAGAAAGGAAGTTTTAGTTCTATGAAAATTTGTGTATTCGACACTGAAACCACGTCACTCGACAAACCCTTCACCTATAATATCGGTTATCTTATCGCCGATACGGACAATGACAAAATCCTGCTCAAACGCTCCTATGTGGTGGAGCAGATTTGGCACAATCTGCCGTTGTTTTCTTCTGCCTACTACGCTAGTAAACGGCCTCTCTACATTGAAGAAATGAGAGCCAAGCGCACCACGATGGACAAGTTCGGCTACATCTGCCGACAGATGCTCCGCGACTTTAGACAGTATGGAGTGGAAGCCGCCTTCGCCTATAACTCACCTTTTGATGAAAAAGTGTTCGAGTTCAATTGCGACTGGTTTAAATGCTCAAACCCGTTTGATACTGTACCTATCCGCGACATCAGGGGCTATGTTCACAACTTTGTAGTTGATAACGACTATAAAAAATATTGTGACGACCACGGAGAGTATACGGAGAGCGGAAATTACAGCACAACCGCGCAGACGGTTTACAGATACTTTTTCGATGATGAATTTGAGGAAGAACATACCGCACTAGCGGATGCAGAAATCGAGTATGAGATTTTGAGGGGGTGTGTGAACAAGGGCGCAGACCTCAAGAGAAATTATAAAACCTACACGTCAATTAAAAGAAATGTAGAAAAAACTTTGACATTGACAGACAGAGATAAGAACACGCATGAGTTCTCCTATAATTCAATAACGATTAGTAAGGATAAGACGAAAATTAAATTAAAGTAAAGAAAAAAAGAAAGAGTTCCTCAATGAGGAACTTTTTCGTTTGCGCGGTTTAGACGTATAACGTCTAAATTTCATTATGTGTCAAATTTTTAAACCAATTTTTATTCCCGGAATTTTCGTCATTGTCAAATTTTCTCCTCCCCAAATTTTCGCCGTACTTATCCATTGCGGCATCGCCGTCCTTGTCCGGACCTTGAACCCACGGCCGCCTCCTGTGCGTCAAACTTGTACACGAGCTGTGACTTGACAGCTGTGAATGCATAGCAGCTGGAGCTGCAACTTTTTGTCAAATTTTGGGTCCAGCTGCGCGCAATAAAAAAGAGCCTGGACTTTCGTCCAGACTCTTCCCTCACGGGAGCCGCGCACTATGCACGCTTGTATCCCACATGGGTACCCTTTGCACCCGCAACCTTGATGTTTTCCTTGGTGATGATACCCTCATCAACCAGACCCTTAAGCAGAGCAGGGATTGCCTGCGGCTTAATCTCTACTTCGGCCTCTGCGATCAGAGTCGTAGCGGTCTTAGGCTCTTCGGTGATAACAGCGAAGATAGCATCGCGGATAGGAGCCTTCTCAGCGTTCTTCTCGGCGCGCTTCTCTGCGGCCTTTGCGCGGTTCTTCTCGTTCGCTACGTCCATTGCTTCCAGCGCGGTCTGCGCATACTCAGTAATCTCATCATTAACGTTTGCTTCAACTACAGCTACATAGAATTCTCTCTTATTCATATTTACTCCATTCTAGCGATTGGTCGCCACCCATTTAATTAAAATTTTTATTTTAGGGGAGAGGTTTAATTCCTCTCTCATTTTACACTTATATTATAACAGAAGTTTAGGGAAAAGTCAAAATCTCAAAGCCCAGAAAATTCAATTTTCCTCGTTCGGGTCGAACTCGTGTGCAACATAGACGCGCGCGTTGGAAGAAAACTCTACGATGTGCTCAAGATATTTGATCACATCCATGGCGGCGCGCAGCTCGTCCAGAGTCTGACGAAGCTCTACGATGTCTCTCTGATAGTAGCCAATCGCCTCCAACTTTTCTCCAATGGGCGCCGCCACCTCTTTTGCAATGTCGATTAAGTCCTGGGTGGCTGCAATATCTTCTTCGGCTGCTTCGATGCGCTCTCCTATCCAAGTCTTTGCGGCGGCCGCGATTTTTTCATCGAATTCCCTATAACTCTCAAACTTGACCTCGTCTTCCAAAGCCCGGTAAACCCAAGCGTTTCTTCCAAACCAATCCATCTCCAAGAACTGACCAGAATTGTCTTTCGCTCTCAAGTAAAACGTCATATATGCGCTCATAGGGTCTCCTTTCGTAGATGCTTTCTCTTTCATTTTCTATAATAATTATATCAAAATTTTGGCTTAATTTCAAATATTAGGAAAGGTGGGTTTTCCACAAAATGTTGAAAACTAGGAGTGAAAATGTGGAAAACTCTGGAATTTTTTTTGGAATTTATTTTTGGAATTTTGGAAAATTTTTTCTGCAAAAATTTGAAAGTAGTGAAATTTTGGGGCCAGGCAACATTTTACTGATTCCCAAAACCAAAAGCAAAATCTCAGCCAACCTCACTATTCTTTCCTCCCTGAGTTTTCCACAAAATTCTCTTCCAGCAGCCCTACTTTTCCACATTTTTAGCCTAGTTTTCCACAAAAATTACCCTATTTTTCCACAAAAACCACTCTAGTTTTCCACAAATCTAAGACCGACAGGTCGATTCCCTCCTCCTTCCGGCGATCGGTAGGAAATCTAAAATGGAGCGTGTAAGCTTCCTCTTATACGCCTTCTCTTGTAAGTGCTAGCGTCGATGCTGCTCGCGCTGCGCGCTCGCCTAGGGGAGCTGGCGCGAAGAGCCCACCCCGCCCTAATATACATATTTCTTGTATGAGAGCTTGTCTACGTACCACATTTCCACTGCGCTTCGCGCGTGCTACGCCCAAAGGGAAAGACCCGTCTAGGGCCCCGCCCTAATGTACGTGCCTGGAGCCCGCCCTGATGTACATATCTCTTGTACAAGAGCTTATCTACACGCCTCCTGTCCAAGAACTTTTGTTCGGGCCACACCTCTACGCCCGCCCTCTTGTTCGGCGCTCCGCGCGAACCCCTCTTGCTTACAGGGCACGCGAGCACCATTTTGTACGAACCTTTTGTACATGCCTCTCGTACGTGCCTCTCGTACGTGCCTCTCGTCCAGGAGCTTGCTCACAGGTGCATCCTGCGAACAGATGTTGCGTGCGGAGTTGCGCGCTAAGACAATTGCGGAGCCGCGAACACAGTCACGCGGCGGGCGCCCGGGCGGCGCCGCCACGGACCTGATTGGGCTTCGCCCAAAGGGTCTTTATTATAAGCCGGCTTTGATTAGCCCTGCGCCTATGCGCGCTCCGCTACGCAAGGCTTGGGACGCTGGTAAATCGCGCTGCGCGCAATTTACCGCTCAACCGGTTATCTTTTATAATTATCTCTTGTAGTTATTTCTTATAAGAGTTACTTATAAGAGTATAATAAATTTCCTGCTTACATTCAATAAGTAAACTTCCTCAAAAACTTCTCAAAAATTTTGAAGCCCAAATTTCTGGAATTTATTTTTCTTGCTTACAGGGCGGCGACCGCATAGAATGTAGTCATTCCCATAAACCTAAGCCTTATGCCAGACCATTTTGGCGAGTTCTTGACGGGCAAGAATACCAGTATCTCCGTCCTCAATAGGAGCAAGATAGAGGATTGCTTCGATGAACTTGTCGCCATAGTAATCAGCAAGACGAGATACTGCATCCGCATAGGTGCCATCTTCAGATACTAAAATGCCCTCTTCGGCGCAATGTTCATCATCCATCCAGTATTTAACATAGTATTGATAAAACCACATAGGTGTTCTCCTTTCTACCAAGCCCCTCCTGGTCTGAAGCCGTCTCTTAATAGGATTTTTTCTGCGCCAGGAATATAAACAGTCAAAGTTGCTTCAATTTCTCCTGCTCCTTTTTCATAAACATCCAAAGAAAGTTTGTTATTGTCTTGATAAGGTTCCAACATTTCTCTTAATTTACCAACAGTAATCATCTTAATTTCCTTTCTTACACAGCGCGGCCCCATAAAAAGTACTGATTCCATCAAAGGATTTCATGGTACCGCCGCCCTGTACGTAACTCTACTCCATTTCTCTGTACCCAAAGTCGTTCAATAGTTCTCTCATACGGCGCGCCCCTACTGGATTCATGGAATGGATATGAAAACCAACCAACTTGATTCCATTCTCCACCACAAACTTACAGACATCATATCCAGTTCTCTCTTCCTCATTGTACCCGTTCTCGGTTTCACCCAAGTCATGGTCCAAGTCTAAGATTACCTCATCATCTCTGCATATCTCCAATAAATCAACTACCTCATCATAAGTGCGCGCCACCATAGGATGCCACAAACGACGGTCTAAATGTACATTAAACCAACTATCATCTTCTCTTACATCATCAAGATAAATATAAATGTTCATTGCGGCCTCCTATAAAAAAATATATATGTAAGACTAAAGATTTCTCCTCTTTTCATCTTACATATATATTATATCATAAATTTCTAGAAAAATCAAATTGAGATAGAAGTTTAATTTTCTTCGTCTTTCTCCCATTCCTCAATTGGCACAAGTTCTTCGCACGTTCTTATGTGTTCTGCGCAGTCGTGACACCAAGGACTAATCCACCCTTGAGAAACCCATCGCGCGGGCTTACCGCAATAAATACAATGCCACTTGGACAGGCGTATGTACTTTTTGATAACCTCGTTAATAGCAGGACTATCAGTCATATAGACGTGGAGATAACCCCACTTTTCCTTAATATCAACAATGCGGACTTTGGTTAAGCCTTCCTCGCCGAAGTCTTCGATAACTGCGGTCTTGAGATCATTGATAAAATTCCAACCGAACGCCTTGCGCCAGCCATCGGGCATGGCATCGAGTTCTGTATAGGTGTAGTCATAGGACGACGGAACCTTATCTGTCCATCTATTATGCGGGAGCAAGAATGGAAACAAGTCGACCAACTGATGGTTCATTACCGGATCATTCATGGCGGCCGCCTCGGACACGTAGATTGCTAAATCAATTTTTCCCATTTTCATATTCCTTTCTTGTCATCCACTCTTTTCTATCCGACGGTAATTTAACCCACTCTCGACATTCAGGGCAAGGCAAATATTCGTAATACAAAGGCATAGGAAGATCATCTTTCCATTTGGCCTGAATTTCTTCATTCGCAAAAGCGAATACGCAATCACAAGCACTACATTTGGCTACCCATATAAACTTATTGCCGCCTTTAAGAATTTTGCTCATTCTTCCACTCCTTTCTTGTCATCCAGTCCCCTGTGAGAGTTGGTAAATATATTTTACTATCACACTCTGGACAAACTAAGTAACTGTTCTCATCCCACTGAGGACCTTCGTATTTTACGTCACTCTTACCATAACTAACTACGCAACCACACTCATCACACTCAGCGACGTAAACATCTTTTCCACTTCTCAGAACTTTCATACTCCGTTCTCCTTTCTACTAGAGACCCCTGAGGGAGTCGAACCCTCGGAACGCGGTTTTGCAGACCACGCACTGACCGCCAGTGAGAGGTCATAATGGGGAAAGAGGGAATCGAACCCACTCGAACCGAAGTATGTGATTTACAGTCACACCCGTCTCCTTAACGGTTTACTTCCCCAAGATTGAGAGGATAGAAACTCTATCCTCTCTTAACTTTTCTATAATAATTATATCAGAAATTTAAGGAAAAATCAAATCTTTGGGTCTCTTTCCCAATTTTATTCGTTCTCCTTGTTCTTCTTCGCCAACTTGTGCCAGTTCGCAATACCAACAAATGCTTCTACTTGATAAATAACTTTCTTAGTTGTATAAACCGGGTCTCTCTTCAACACGTACTGTGTAATCGCCGCGAAATTCGTCACAATCCACCACGCGTACTGTTCTTTATATCTCAGCATCTCCAGCGTTACCGCCACAATACCGATTGCAAAGATAGTTGCATCAAGCCACTGCATCAGTGCCACGTTCCAACCAAACTTGGTCGCAAACTTCATCCAAGTATTACCAGCCAACTCATTCAATACGAAGTGAACAAAGATTGCTATTCCCGCAATAATCGCGGTAACCATAATGTTCTGCCACCAAGTAAGCGTCTTCGACTTCGCCAACAACTTATCTTCATTATCTTTGTGTCTATACCAGTTCACCCACGAAATAATATTCATCGGGAAATACACAATCGCTTCCAACCAGAACGTAGCCCAAATACCAAAGTAAAACAGATAAATCATATAAACCGTGGTATTTACGACCGCGAACGGGAAATTCATACGATTAGCCTTCGCGCAGAAGAATACGCAGATAATACCGCACAGACCCGAAACAAAATTTATAATCGCCAACCACTGCGGCGTGTCCGCTTGCGGCAATATCGCATAATAAATGCTTATGCCGAGCATCACAACGCACATCGCAATTTCATACCACTTCAAGCTTCTAAATGCTCTACCAATTTTCTTTAAACCATCCATAACTTTCTCTCCTTTTCATTCATTGCGCGGACCTCTGTCGCGCTAATCGGTACATCTTCTCTTACAGCATCAACCACTATATGAATTGCTTCGGGATAAGCATCCCTAAAGTATGGTCCATAGCGCGGCTCACTAGAAAAAACATAATCAATATGTGGCAAGTACTGTCTGACCAGTGGAGTTTCTGCTTCCCAGTCTTCTGTCCCATCCGGCAGTACCAAATCTCCCACGTCTATAATGTGCCATTCCAAATTCGGAAATTTCTTACAGACGCGCGCGACCTGTTCTGCGCGGGCCTCAATAGAGAGATAATCTTCTTTCGGGTGGTTCTTCAAATAGTTTTTCTCATCCAACCCATTAACAAACATAATCACGACACCGTGGTCGCAGGTCTTGGCCATCTCTTCAATACAGTATAGATGGCCTTTGTGCATAGGGAAAAATTTCCCGCCATAAAATCCATAAGTTTCCATAAAAAAGCACCTCCGTTGTACCCTTTTGGAAACCAGAATACAATAGAAGTGTTCTATGTATTTTGGTTGACAGTTTAACGACATAGTTTGCGACAATACTAAACTCTTGGTCGATTCAATTGTTACCTTGAAAACTTTATAAAAAGAACATTGCTGGTTTTTATCCCATACTCGCATCTTACTACCCATTATTCAGTCACAGTGACGATGAGTCTGAGCCTAAAACCCGTCGATTCTAAACTTCTCACCGTAGGCCGAAGCCCCGAAACACTGAGGAGATTGATACTCCCAACTTTCACCCACCATTCAGAAGTAAAAAAGGTTAACTGCCTCATCCTATTATCTGAAGTGCCTTGGGCTACTCGCACTACCTTCAAGTTCTTAGGCATTTCTGCCTAAGTGTCGGCACAACTCCATTGTTTTTAGCATTACCCGCATTGGCTCACGGTTTGCTAGTCCGTGGTCTACTGGCTTATTCCTCAACATGAGGCGTCTATTGTTGGAGCAACTCATTTCGGTATACCATTGGTCATAAAATGTTCGTGCTACGACTTCTCCGTTGATAGCCGTCTACTATCTCCACTCGCCACCTTTCGATATTGAGTAAGTTGACCTTTTTGAAGTATCCTTCTGAAGACCACTCGGCAGTTCCATCGCACCCACGAAGAGGTGGTTAACCCCTTTATGCACATGGTTGCAATATACTTTTTATGAAGTTTTCAAGGTACGAAGTGAAGATTGATTTCTAATCTCTCTCTCACTTTCTATAAATATTATACCAGAAATCTCAAAATCTTTCAAATTTTAAGAGGTCTGGAATTTTGAGTGGATAGAAATCGAGTTGAACGATTTCCTCCGGTTCTTCAGACCGGCGCGCAGACCGCTTACACCATCTATCCATAAACTAGTGGCGTGTAGTGGCGATGAGAGTTGAACTCACACGTGCATAAGCACAACGGATTTTAAGTCCGCACTGTCTACCTTTCCAGCACGCCACCATTAAGTGGGCAAGGAGGGACTCGAACCCTCAAAACTTAGTTTCTAAGACTAATATGTATGCCATTTCCATCACTCGCCCGTGTACACCCAATACGAATCGGACGCATATCTCGTGGTCCGTAGCCACGCGGTCTCTCCATTAACCTATGGGTGCAGCCCCAAGACGGACTCGAACCGCCATACCTTGATTACAGGTCAAGAGTACTACCATTGTACGATTAGGGCAGAAGTGGAGAAAATAATTCTTTTTTTTCTCTCACTTTCTATAATAATTATAACAGAATTTTAATGAAGTTTCAATTTCTAGTGGTCGAAAAATTTTTAATAAGAATTCTCAATTCTAATAGTGAAATCATAATCTTCGATAGACATTAGCACGTGCTCGAGGTCTTCACTGGAAGCATCATATTCATAGCGTTCAATGTCAATTTCGAGGTCGTCAATTATTTGTTCCCTATGGGCCTCATCTTCTTTAATCCAAAGCAGACTTTCAAAAAGACTATCCCAAAAGCACAACCTTTCAATTTGATGCACTGTTATTCTGCGACCTACATTACCGCCCCAAATAGAATCATGAAATATCTCGCTATCGCGGTCAGTAATAGCATCGGCAAGTAATTTAATAATTTTTCTAAGGTCTTCTGGTTTGATAATAGTTAGATATTCGTCTGTACTTTGGTCAAAAAGGCGAAGCACTTCATCTCGAAGAGTCCAAAACTTGCGCCAATAGGCCATTTCAAAAGTCAAGCTCTCACCAGTTTTCTTATTTTTAAAATCTACTTCAATACTAAAATCAAGTCCCATATTTTTTCCTTTCTGACTTGCGCAGGCCCTCAAAGAATCGAACTCTGACCTTTTGCTTTGGAGGCAATCGTGCTACCACTACACCAAAGACCTATTCTTCAAAAGACTCCATTGCATCTGCCGCGGCGTCCTCTTTTCTCTTATATTTAATAAGTCTATTTTCCTTACACCATGGGCATCCGCCATGATTGCGGCAAGACTTATCAAAAGATTTACTACCTTTATATGGTTTTCTATGTTCTTTATTGTGCTTAATTGCTTGATCTAAACTCATAGAAACCTCCTTAGTAGAACTACCCCATCTGGATTCGAACCAGAATCATGGCAGTCAAAGTGCCAGGTGCTACCATTACACTATGAGGTAATATCATACGCCCCGAAGGAGTCGAACCCTCTGTCACTGGATATAAGCCAGTTTCCCAATACCGTCGAGAACAAGGCGCGCAATACGGAGAGAGGGACTCGAACCCACAAAATTTCGCTTTTGAGACGAACGCGTATGCCATTCCGCCATCTCCGCGTGTGGGAGTTTTTCACTCCCTCAGAGTGTCTTGGTTGGTCATCCAAGATATGTCGACGCACCCTCGCCGCTGCTTACTACTTCCGCAGCCCGGATTGGGATTTACAGTTTCCCTTCTAAACCGACACTATTTTGCGAGTTGTCTGCTCGAAACCGTTCCTACACGTGGTAGGCCGGCAGCGCCGTAGGTAGGACTTGCACCCACATACCATTTCTGGCTACCTGTTTTCAAGACAGGGGCTCCCACTATACTGAGCGACTACGGCAGACGTCTGGGCAGTCCGCGAACTGCCCGGGGCTTAGTAAAAAGCCCAAATATCCCCAACAGGAATCGGACCTGTATCAAGGAGTTAGAAGCTCCTTGTTCTCTCCATTGAACTATGGGGATTTAGTTGGAGCAGACAGAGTTGAACTGTCGTTGAGCGCGTATCAGACGCTTTTCCTACCATTGAAAGATGCTCCAGCGCAGACAACAGGACTCGAACCTGTACACGGCAGACGCGTGGAGGGATTAGCAATCCCCTGGGATACCATTACCCCATGTCTGCAAAGTACTCGCAGAGAGATTCGAACTCCCGACCCATTGCATGTAAGGCAATTGCTCGTCCCAACTGAGCTATGCGAGCGTGGAAATAGAGAGAATCGAACTCTCATCTTTAGTGTGCAAAACTAATGTTCTCCCATTAAACTATATCCCCAAATCCCACTGATTTGCCGGCTCAGTAGGTGAAGCCTTGACTCGTCCCAAGCCTTAAGCAAGGGACTCTTATGGAATATCCGGCCAAATCGGAGCTTCCACCATATTCTGCTGAGAAGCGTGGCCTCTGTGGAAGACTTGCCGCCACCAGTCATCACGCTCTTCTCCCTGACCTTCTAGGTAAAATACATAGTCAGGGAAATCCGCAGACAATGTTCTCATATCGTCCTCATAATCATACCACTTAACAGTATCATAGGGATCGAGAACATAATTATTAAACCAGTCTTCATCAATGTAATTTGCATCGGTACTAATCTCAGCAAACTTCTTAGATACTTCCGCAGCGACCTCTCTAGTAATATCTTTATCGTCTTTTTCAATAGTACATTTGAAATAAGTGTAATAGCCCATAGATATTAGTTCCTTTCTCATTTTCTATAATAATTATATCAGAATTTTTGAAAAAAGTCAAATCTTCAGCCGTGAATATCTAGCACAGTTACAAAGCAATCCATATGATGTTTAATGTATAACTGTAAATCCTCATCGAAGTGTTCGGTCTCGAGGAACTCTTTCTCTTCCCCGTCCCAAACTTCGCGCAAATGAAGTTCGCCATTAACTCCGACGTATCCATAACAACTGAGTTCATCTAGGTTTACTAAATCTTTTAGAGGCGCGCCATCTACATATAAGAATCCATCGCGGCAACCAAGATAACCGTAACAGTCATCTTCAATGTAAAAACC
>JAEEGK010006615.1_pt1 | contig 27856 bp, 18 predicted proteins | sample 8958771 | NCBI WGS metagenome assembly JAEEGK01 (sample SAMN16246547, study PRJNA631951) | gut metagenome | biome: gut microbiome; feature: rumen; material: SC-attached | host: Bos | place: Iran: Karaj | collected 2018-10 | reverse complement strand
GCAGTATGACACGCTCTACCTGATCGTCATAAACGACGCAGGCGGGAATATCACCCGCGCCACGGTGCACGTAGATGCCGTCGATGAGTACGGCACGAGCACCGGTGTGCAGGACGTGAAGTACCTGGGTTATAACAGGCAGAAGAAAGCGCACCTGATCCTCACGCACGGCAATCCCGCCTACATCGAGATCCTGGCCAACGGCTACTGCCCCACCGTCTACCGCTATGCCGGAGCAGCCGACAAGGAAGGCATCGTCGATCTGGAGCGCTGCACCGACAACGTGGTGATGTTTGCCACCCCCACCGACGACGAGACCATCGCCATCAGCAGCCAGCACCTCTATTCGCTCAACGACACCCACACCGTGGAATCCCGCAACGGACAGGACTATAGCATCTGTGACCTGACCGACTACGACCTGTCGACCGTGGTCATGGCCGACACCATCACCTTTATGGAGGATGCCGGCAACGACTGGCCCAAGACCCTCGACGGCAACGTCGTACAGCGACTGGCACAGCTGGAACTGGTCTACAGCAGCGAAAGCTCACAAGGCATCACCGGCACACGTCTCATCGCTACCAACGACGATAGTGGCGAGGAGTACATCTCGCGCTGGCCGGATGTGACGACGGTCTATGCGAAGAACCATCCTGGCTTCACCCGCGACTACTATTTCTCGAAGTTCAACCTCGTGGGTACTATCCCCCAAAACACCATGTGCAGCATTCGGCTGGAGGCCAGCGGGAAGAGCTACGATAAGTTCCCCTTCCTGCGCAACCTGCATATCGAGCGCGAAAACGTGAAGAAAGCCGCCGAGGACTACACCAAGAACACGGTGATGAACCAGGGCGACGACTCGCCCGCCAATGCCTTTGCCGAGCAGGGCTGCTCGTTCAACTTCCCCTTCGACTTTAAGATGAACCTCGGACCGCTGTTCAAGATCAAGAACTCGCTGAACTACGACATGAAGAAGCAGAAGCTGACCAACACCACGAAGCTCACCTACAAGCGTCAGGACGGCAGGGACGAGGACGAGGGCATCAAAGAGATGCGCAAGGAGGCCAAGGAGTTTCTCGACAATAGTTCGGAGTCGGGCCATACCTGGTATGAGGACGGTGATGGCGACACCAAATACAGCAATGTGGGCGACACAAGGAAGTTTGACGACTGGTTTTCGAGCGAGATGGACGACATCTGCTCCATCGACTACAACAACATCGGCACGGGATTCTTCGGCAGCGGCAAGCTGAAGGTGAGCTTCAACCTGGGAAAGATGATGAAGACGGGCAGCCTCGGCGAGGCGCTCATGCTAGAGGAGCTATCGGGACAGATAGGCTACGGCATCTGTCTGGCCAGCCCCAGCCTGCTCGACAAATACATCTCCGAGGGCTCCGTGGCCCAGCTGCTGAAGAAGATTCCGTTCTTCGGCATCGGCGGCGTGTTCGAGGCATCGGTGCAGGGCGACTTTGGCGTGAAGACACTGAACACGAGCTACCCCATGTCGTGGGATAACTTCGGAGCATTCTTCACTCTCTCGGCAAAGGTGCGCGCCGGATTGTGGGCAGAGTTCTGTGTGCCTTCCAACCCCATCTTCGCAGCCAACCTCGGACTGCGCGGCGGCGGTAAGATAGGCATTATGGGCGGCTTCGCCACACCCTTCCAGGCCAACCGCTTCAACCTGGGCATGTACCTCATGGCTGGCATGGGCATCGAAGCCTACGCCAATATCCGCACATTCGGATTCCAGTGGTCGGGACGGGCAGGAGCCTATCTGGCCAGCCAGTTCTACTATCCCAACAACGGCCACAACCCCCTGCATCCCAATTACCCCTACTGGCTCACCGACAATAAGGCAAAAACCGTGGGCGAGAGCTACCAGCGCGTGCCCAAGCTGGCACCCGACTACTTCGGAGAGACTATCATGACCGACATCGCCAGCGATGCCAACCCGCACTTCGTCGACGAGAAGCACATCGTCTATAACGATCTGGGCACCCCATCCGACTATAACGATGACTGTGTGCGACTGCTCGACACCGATGATGGCACCACCCAGAAACTCTCGTCTGAAAACTACTCGGCCATACACCACATGCGCTCGAAGCGAGGTGGCAACGAGGTGGTGGTCTATGAGCAGATGGGACGCCGCATCGATGCCGATGAGATGGACGCCAGCCAAGCCCTTGCCAAGTCGAACGAGCTGGCAGCACGTGCGCAGATCATGGCCAGCGTCAAGCTCGACGGCGACATCTGGCGACGGTACACCCTCTCGCAGGACGATGGATTCGTCGACACACATCCCGTGGTCACCATGCAGGACGATGGCAAGGCCGCCTGCATCTGGCAGCATGGTAGCATCAAGACTATCGACGAGACGCTGCCCTCCGACTCCGTCTACAACAATGCGCTCGAGGGCGACCTGCGCCTCTCCATCTTCGACGGCATGCTATGGTCCGAGCCCATTATCCTGCACAATCTCAATGCCGACCTCTCGGCATCGGAGTACGACCTCATCATGCGCAACGACACAGTCCTCGTAGGTACCAATCTCGAGAGCTATCCCCTCGACTCCGTGCGCCACTCGCGACGCTTCGTCTATTCGTCGGTCGACGTGGCCAACAAGAAGCTCTTCCAGAAGGCTGAGACACTCAAGCCCGTGCACTTCTTCATGAACCGCGTGGGCCAGCATTCGGTCATCGCCATGCTCTATGAGAAGACCGACTCGCTGCGCGACGTCTATGTGAAGACCCTCTCGATGAACGGCTATGCCGACGGACTCATGGGCAGCGACATCGGTGCCAACTACTGCACGCCCAACCGTGTGAAGATCATCACCGACCGCTCGGCCATCAACTGCAACGACTTCGCCATCCTCTGGACCGAGATGAGCAACAACGCCCACTACGAGGACGGGCAGGAAGGCTTTACCGAGACACCCCGCAACATGCTCAATGCGTCGCGCATCACGCTGCAGCCATCACCCTTCGTCACCGTGCCACTCACCCTCGGCACCGAGCGCGACGGCCTCTCGATCATGGACTTCGATGGCATCCTCGACGACTCACGCATCAAAGTCGTCTATTCGCTGGCGGACATCGAGACCGGCGGCGCCGTGCTCATGACCAACGAGAAATACTTCACCAACAGCTTCGACTACGATATCGGCTATGCCAGCCTCTCGCTCCTCGGATGCAACACGCTGCCTGTGGCCGTCACCGTCAGCAACACCGGTACCAGCAGCATACGTTCCGTCACCGCAACCATCAATGGCGAAGACTTCCAGATCGAGAAATCGTTCGTGGCACCCATGCAGAAGCGAACCTTCGTGGTACAGTATCCGCTCCGCGAGGGCTTCGACGGCTATATCTCGAACGCTGTCACCGTAGAGTACAACAACGTCTTCAAGGCACAGAGCCACCCACGCCGCCGCAACGTCAGCCTGCGTCGACAGACGAAGTTCGGCAATACGCCTCATCACGTCGATATCGAGGACATCGAGCTGCGACTGGTGCGCCACAGCGTGGAGGGCGACACCAATATCTACGTCGTTGAGCTCATCGACCATACCCTCTACGGACTCAAGGACCGCAATGCCATCAAGGTGGGACTCTATCCTCATCCCAGCATTGTCGTTCCTGTGAGTGACGAGGCAGAGACCATCGTCACCTCCGCTGACTTTCAGGACTATGGCGGACAGCGGAAGGCTTACGCCACGGTGAAGGTCGGCGGAGTGATGGATCAGGCCGATGCCTACCTCACCACGCATTTGTTCGACCAGTACGTCAACTCCGACATCTCTGTCACACACGTCAAAAACTACAGCGGTAGCGACAACGCACACTATGTCTCGCTGCTGCCTCATCACGACCCCACCGTCATCCGTCAGATGCGACTCGAGAAGAACGACGACCGCGTGCAGCTGGAAAAGGCCGACGGAGGTGTCTGGGTGCGCAAGCTCAGAGCTGGCGACCATCTGCGTGTATTCACGTCGGGAGGCATGCTCGTCTACAGTAAGAAGACTGGTGGCAGCGACCAGTTCGTGCCGCTGAAGACTGACGACGTCTACCTGATCAGCACAGGCAGTCAGGTCGTGAAATACGCTTATTAATATTTCAAACTCTGGATAATCCGGACATTTGTCGCCATCTTGTAGGTAGAGTCATCACCCCTCCCTCTCTCTTACAAGATGGTGCTTTTTTTGTTACTTTTTTTGCGTTTTGTTGCGTTTTTCGGTTTTTGGCGTAATACCAGAAGCGAGTGAAGTTGACTTGGTATAATATGTGAACCCGCCTGTGGCATAGTCAACGACAAGCAGGTACTCACTAGTTGCTTTAACAATAGGCAGCACTTTCACAGGGCGATTCTTGGCTAAGTAAATCAGCAGACGTCCCGTTATAGGCATAAACTCGTAGGTTGCTCCGCCAGGATAAGTCGTAGTACCATCTTCATTGAACACGAAAGAGGAACCGTCTGGCGCATACCACGTACCTATTACCAAAGTGTTGTCCACGCCGTAAGGATCGCCTCCTAGACTGATAGTCTGCATAGGTGCCTTGCCCAAGATTACGTCTACTACGCTCACGGCATCAGTGATGGTGAGCTCTTTGTCATCATTCATGTCGCCCTTGACAATGGTCTGGGCGTTCATCGTTGTTGCTGCGATGAGCAACATCAATGTTACGAAAAGCTTTTTCATTGTTGTACAGTTTATAGGTTTCACTAGTTTCACTCCATCCCACAGCAGAAGCGGGAGCTGCCTTACCAGTTCCGGATGGAGGTCGTAGGAAAACCCGATTAAAGAAAATGGAGCACAGCCCCACGCTAAACGTGGAAGCTGTCGTACTCTCCTGCTATTATCAGCCTTGCTTAAAGAAATTTCCTACGTTTCCATCCGCAAGTTTGGAGCATAACAAATGATTTTTGGCCAAAAGACCTAACACCTAACATTCATTCTTCACAACTCATTCATTATAAGGCATTTAACTCGCCAATCATGGGTTCTGACACCTAACATAGAGGTAACATAGACCTAACATAGAGGTAACATCTGACCTAACATCTCGCACTTGGAAGTTTCTTCGGCAATGTTAGGTGTCATGTTAGGTCTGTGTTAGGTTTATGTTAGGTCTTATGTTAGGTCTTGAGGCAGCGAAATAAGGCTTAACATACTCATATACAGAGCTTTAACAAAATTCAATGTTAGGTCTTAGGTAATATACATTGATAATAACACAGCAGTTGACCTATTAGTGCACCAGCCGGCGGCTGCGCTTAATGCTGATGGAGGGCTGCTCCGAACGCGACTTTACTATTATTCCCACCATGGGAATGGCTCGTTCCCTAGGGGGGAGCATTATGTTCCCATGGTGGGAATAAGAGCAAAGTCGGTATCGGGCGAGAGGCGCGTCGGCTTCGGACGAATGCAAAGGCGGCCTCGGGCGTATTATAACTTCAGCACTACCGACTGGCGGGGGAGCAGATGGAGGGTGACGGGGGCGTCACGATGCAAGGAAAGCTCAGTGGGGGCGCCGGTGAGGAGGTCGGTGCAGGGGTAGGTGCCCTCGGCGATAGAGAGATAGTCAAAGGCGTGACTGGGGATAGTCAGAGACATCGACACAGGGACATCGTCGAAATTGGCTACGATGAGCAGCATCTGCTTGTCGGCCTTGCGGATGAAGGCATACTGGCGATAGTACTGCTGGTTGACATACATGAGGTCGAACATCAGGCCCTCGGCTACAGCCTTTTCCTTGCGGGCGATATTCAGCAGGCGCTGATAATAGTCGCTGAGCTTCGTGTCGCGATCGGCCGAGAGACTCCAGTAGTCGAAGATGGTGGTACGGCCATCGCTGCCGCTGAATCCAGCGGCAGCCATTCCCCGTTCGCCCCATTCCTGCCCGTTGTAGAGCATGAAGGGATTCTGCTGGAGCAGAGCGGCTACTACGACTGCAGGCAGGGCCTTTTCGGCCTGACCAACGATGAAATCGCTGGCCAGACGCTGCTCGTCGTGATTCTCGAGGAAGTAGAGCATGTGGTTGCGTATGTCGTCGGTCTGCTGCCAAGCGTGTGTGATGGCATCGGTGCCGCATCGATGGCAGAGCACAGCACAGAGTGTGTCGTACATGCCCACCTTGTCGTAGAGATAATCGAAGCCCGAGGCCAGATAGTGACGATACTCAGCAGGATTGTAGACCTCGCCGATGAAGATGATGTCAGGATACTGCTCACGCACTGCTTTCGTGGCCCAAGCCCAGAAGGCGGCAGGCACCATCTCGGCCATATCGCAACGGAAACCGTCGACACCCTTCTCAGCCCAGTAGAGCAGGATGTCGAGCATCTTCTGCCAGGTGGATGGTTGATGGAGGATGGTGGATGGTGGAAGGTGGAAGGAGGATGGTGTCTGGCCGGCATAGTAGTCGACGCCATAGTTCAGCTTCACCGTCTCGTACCAGTCGTTCTGTTCTGGTGCATTGTGGAAGCAGTCGTTGCCTGTAGCCTTGGCAGGGGACTCGGTATATGGTTCTTTCTCACCATGATAGAGGTCAAGATAGGGAGAAAAACTTTGGCCTGGGCAATAGTAGAAATTATTCTGCAGGTCGAAACCGAGATCAGGGTTGTCGTCCTCGCCCAAGTCGCGTATTCCAGCGGGCTTGGCAATGCTCTGATACTGGCGGGCCACATGGTTGGGCACGAAGTCGATGATCATCTTCATGCCGGCACGATGGGTGCGGTTGACCAGCTTCGCAAACTCCTCCAAACGATGAGGCACATCGACGGCCTGGTCTGGGTCGACATCATAATAGTCGGTAATGGCATAAGGCGACCCTGCCCTACCCTTCACCACTGCCGGATGCTGGCGAGGGATGCCGTAGCGGGAGTAATCAGTGGTGGTGGCATGACGGATAATGCCCGTATACCACACATGCGTGAAGCCCTGCTCGCGGATGTGCTTGAGCACAGAGGGCGAGAAGTCGTTCATCTTGCCACAGCCATTCTCCTCGATGGTGCCAAAAGGCTTACGCGTCTGACAGCGGTTGCCATACAGACGCGTAAACACTTGGTAGATGATGAGCTTAGAGGATTCCATGAACGCTCACCTCCCGATTGATCTTTGCAATCATGCCCTGCAGCGCCTTGCCCGGGCCGCACTCAGTGAAGTCGGTGGCTCCGTCGGCAATCATCGACTGCACGCACTGTGTCCAGCGCACAGGGCTGGTGAGCTGAGCAATCAGGTTGGCCTTGATCTCCTCAGGAGCGGTATGAGGCTTGCCGTCGACATTCTGATAGACGGGGCACTTCGGCGTATGGAACTCTGTCTGCTCGATAGCAGCCTGCAACTCGTCCTTGGCGGGCTGCATCAGGGGAGAATGGAAGGCTCCGCCCACCTTCAGCGGCAGGGCACGCTTGGCACCTGCGGCCTTCAACTGCTCGCATGCCTCGCCAACAGCCTCGATATTGCCGCTGATAACCAGCTGGCCAGGATTATTGTAGTTGGCAGCGACCACTACGCCTTTGTCCATCTTACTGACTTCAGCGCAGATTTCCTCCACCTTTTCGTCGGCCAGGCCTATGATGGCAGCCATCGTCGAGGGCTGAGCCTCGCATGCCTTCTGCATAGCCATAGCACGAGCATAGACCAGACGCAGACCATCCTCGAAGGACAATGCGCCTGCGGCTACCAATGCCGAGAACTCGCCCAGCGAATGGCCAGCCGTCATCTCAGGCTGGAAGGCGTCTCCCATGCAGACAGCAGAAATCACGCTGTGCAGGAACACGGCAGGCTGGGTCACCTTCGTCTGCTTCAGGTCGTCGTCGGTGCCTTCAAACATGATGTCGGTGATGCGATATCCCAGGATGTCATTAGCCTGCTCAAACAATTGCTTTGCTGTCTCGTTCTGGTCGTAGAGGTCCTTGCCCATTCCTACGAACTGTGCTCCCTGACCGGGAAATACGAATGCTTTCATTTCTGTTATTTATGATAATATGTATTTTGCGGGTGCAAAGGTACGAAAAAAATATCAATTTCCTCATCCTTAATTCATAATTATTTCGTACCTTTGCAACCGAAATAACATAAATCAATGATGGACAAGCACAATTTTGTAACCATTGCCGACCTGACCCGCGAAAAGATTCTCTACATGATAGAGATGGCCAGCGAGTTTGAGAAGCATCCCAACCGCGAGCTGCTCAAGGGCCGCGTCGTGGCAACTCTATTCTTTGAACCCAGCACGCGCACTCGTCTGAGCTTCGAAACTGCAGCCAACAGGCTCGGAGCTCGCGTCATAGGCTTTGCCGACCCGAAGGTGACTAGCGGCACGAAGGGTGAGACACTGAAGGACACCATCCTCATGGTGGCCAACTATGCCGATGTCATCGTCATGCGCCATTTCATCGAGGGTGCAGCACAGTATGCCTCGGAGGTGAGCCCCGTACCCATCGTCAATGCCGGCGACGGTGCGCACCAGCATCCCTCACAGTGCATGCTCGACCTCTACAGCATTTACAAGACACAAGGCACGCTCGACAACCTCAACATCTACATGGTGGGCGACCTCAAGTACGGACGCACCGTCCACTCGCTATTGATGGCCATGCGCCACTTCAACCCCACCTTCCATTTTGTCGCGCCCAGGGAGCTGGCCATGCCGAAGGAATACAAGCTATACTGCGACGAGCACGGCATCAAATACCAGGAGCATACGGCCTTCAACGAGAAGATCATACAGGACGCCGACATTATCTATATGACGCGCGTGCAGAAAGAGCGCTTCTCGGACCTCATGGAGTATGAGCGGGTGAAGAACGTATACATCCTCAACAACTCCCTGCTCGGCTCATGCAAGCCGAACATGAAGATACTGCATCCGCTGCCCAGAGTGAACGAGATAGCATACGAGGTCGACGACAACCCGCATGCCTATTACATCCAACAGGCCGGCAACGGACTGTTTGCGCGCGAGGCCATCTTCTGCGATGTCCTTGGCATCTCGCTTGATGAAGTAAGAAACGACAAAACAATCATAGGGGACTAAGAACAATGAACAAGAAAGAACGACTCGTGGCAGCCATTGAACAGGGCACTGTCATCGATCACATACCAGCCAACAAGACATACCAGGTAGCCAGTCTACTCGGATTGTTCAGTATCAGCACGCCCGTCACCATCGGTATCAACTACCCCTCGATGAAAGTAGGCAACAAGGGCATCATCAAGGTGTCGGACAAATTCTTCACCGACGACGAGATATCGCGACTCTCGGTCGTGGCACCCAACGTCATCCTCAACATCATCCGCGACTATGAGGTTGTGGAGAAAAAGACAGTGGAGACACCGTCAGAGATTCGCGGCATCGTGAAATGCAACAATCCCGTCTGCGTGACCAACAACGAGCCCATGCCCACTCACTTTCACGTCGAGGGCAACATACTCACCTGCCACTATTGCGAGAAGGAGCAGGACATCAGCAAGGTGGAGCTGGTGTAGAGAAATGCCGACGAGGTGTGCATTCCTGAAAAAGAAGCAAAAGGTAAATATCATATCACTAACCCCAATACCCCACGAGCGATGGAACACCTGATAGCGAACAGTGGAATACAGTTTATAACAACAGAGAAAGAATTCAACCCCTCCGACCAGTTTGTCTTCAACAACGGGCGGACGCTGAAGTATGCCTTCTGCGAGAGCATCGATCCTCTGGCAAAGGCACATCTCTTCGACCTGCTTTGCTATCATAGCGAGGAGGGCGTCTACATCCCCCTGAACGAGCTGCGCTATGCTGAGAAGACTGAGCTGCTGCCCAACGGACACGAGGAGCTGGACGAGAGCGGCCTGCAGCGAGTGATGAAAGGTCAGCCGGCAAGCGACTTCACCAATTTTCACGACGGTGACGAAGAGCTGCAGACAGTGACCTCGCTGATGGGGCTGCGCATGAAGTCACGACAAGACGGCTCTATCCGTCCTGCCTTCGAGCTGCTGCTGGGCAAATGGCTGCCCATGCCGATGTTTGAGCGCGGCATCGACGGCATCACCAGCGGCGACCCGTTCACCTGGTGCCGCGTGAAGATAGAATGCATGGGCGAAGGCAGCAGGAAGGGATGTCAGCGCTACCGCTTCCTGTGGGCATTCGACACGACCCTGGGCGACAACGACCCGCTGGCCGAGCAGAGCAACATCATTGAATTCGGCGAAGGCGAAGGGTCGCTGGACCACTATAAGCGTCCTTATTTCTACGAAGACGAAGGCGACGAGAAGGAGTTCTGCCTGTGTAACCGTGCCGACCAGATGATGGACTTCATGTCGACGAGTCCCTATTTCCCAGCCTTCTCCGATTATGTATCGTCGCTGCTAGGACAGCTGGACCGCAATGAGTCGATGCGCTACGTGGGCTATTATATCTATCTGGTGAACTTTTTCCGTCTGATGGGTCTCGCCCCAGAGGTGACGCTGCACAACAACATGCGTCGGCAGGTGGATGTGGACCTCGTGCTCGACATCGGCAACTCTCGCACCTGCGGCGTGCTCTTCGAGGAAGGCGACTTCACCAAGGCGATGATGCTGGAGCTGAGAGACATGAGCGATCCTTCGAAGTCGTACGAGAAGTCGTTCGACATGCGTCTGGCCTTCCGCAAGGCTGACTTCGGCAACGACATCGTGCTCGATCACGACGCCTTCGAATGGCGCTCGCTGGTTCGCATCGGCGACGAGGCCCGGCGACTGGTCTACCGCTCGATGGAAGAAGAAGGACTGAGCGAGCGCACCACCAACTACTCCAGTCCGAAGCGCTACCTTTGGGACACACGTCCTTTCGACGGGCACTGGGAGTTCCTGAACACGGTGGACGACCCGTACAACATCCGTCTGTCGGACAATATCTTTGTAGCCGGGCTGAGCGACCTCTTCGATCATAACGGCAACTACATAGGCCCTGGAGGCCACGACGACAATCCTGACGGCACCAACTACTCGCGTGCATCGCTGATGACGTTTGTGCTGATAGAAATCTTCCAACAGGCACAGGCACAAATCAACAGCATCAAGTTCCGTACAAAGCACGGCAACATGGACTGCCGCCGCCAGCTGCGCAACGTGATTCTGACCTGTCCCACGGCCATGCCCGTGAAGGAGCAAGTGAAGCTGCGCCAGTGTGCCGAAGAGGCCATCATGGCCCTCGGACAGTGCACGCCGGCATTCGGTTCGCCCGTAGTGATTCCCTCGTCAGCATCACTGCGGAACAAGGACAACAACGATGCCGACTCACAGTCAGCTGTCAGCCGACGGATGTGGAGCTTCGACGAGGCATCATGCTGTCAGCTGGTGTATCTCTATGCCGAGATTGCACAGCGTTATAGTGGCGAAATACATAAGTTCTTCGAACTGAAGGGACATGTGCGCCCTGAAGAAAAGGAAGAGGGATATGAAGGCAACTCGCTGACCATAGGATCGATAGACATCGGTGCCGGCACCACCGACATCATGATATGCTCGTACCAATGCAAAGGACAGGGACGCAGCATGCTCACCCCTATCCCACTCTATTGGGACAGCTTCTATCTGGCTGGCGACGAGATCCTGCGCAACATCATCCAGAACCTTGTGATAGAGGGCAGGGAGTCGGGACAGCGCGATCAGGGCAACATATTCAGTGCCCTGCACGCACGTCTGCGCGACATGACCGACGAGGAACTGCAGCAGCTGCCCTGCCTGAAGGGCAACCCTGTGTATCAGGGCAAGATGTACGACATCATCAATGAGATCAACGACGAACGGAAAGCCGGGCTGCTGAAGGCTTTCGCCCAGAACCTGCTGCGCGACTTCTTCGGATACGACAGCGCGATGATGGGCCATCACGACCGCCGTTGTCGTGTGGACTTCAACACGCAGGTGTCGCAGCCCATCGCTCAGATGTTCCTAGAGCTTTTGCGGCTGAAGCGTCCCACGCGTGTGTATTCATATAAGGAGATATTCACCACACTCGAGCCCGCCGACTATCTGATGGAATACTTCGAGCGCCACTTCGGATTCAGTTTCAAAGAACTGTCCTGGCGTTTCGACCCGCAAGAGGTGGCTGCCATTGTGAAGAACACACTGGAGCCGCTGATGCGACAGCTGTCTGTAGTGCTCTATGCCCACCACTGCGACGTGCTCATCCTGGCAGGACGTCCCTCGTCGCTGGATCCTATCACTGAGCTCTTCATCAAATACATCCCCATTACCCCCGACCGCCTGATACGGCTCAACGAATATCGTGTGGGCACATGGTATCCTTTCTCCGACGGACAAGGCTACTTCTACGACCAAAAGTCGGTGGTGGCTGTTGGAGGCATGGTTGGCCATCTGGCTGCAAGTCAGGGCTTCAACGGCCTGAGCATCGATTTCAGCAGGATGATCAGCAAGATGAAGTCGACGGCCATCTACCTGGGCGACTACAACTCACGCCGCCAGCAGGTTCCCACGAGCTACCTTACCCCGACGAAGAGCACGGCAACGGTGCAGTTCGTGGTGTTCCCGTCGTTCATCGGCTGCAAGCAGCTCGACACACCACTATACCAAGCACGACCGCTCTATGCCATCTACAACCGTGCAGGCAATCATGCCCTGCGCATCACCTTCTCACGCAACTACTACGAGAGCCGCGAGGACCTGCAGATAGAGGAAGTCATGGACGAGCAGGGCAACACCCTGCCCAAGTCGACCATCGACCTGGTGCTGCAGTCAATCACTGACGACGGCAAGTACTGGCTCGACAAGGGCGAGTTTGAACTCTCCGTGAAGTAGATTTGAGAATTGAGAGTTGAGAATTGAGATTTGAGAATTGAGAATTGAAATAGTTTCCCATGATACAGAAGATCAACACCCAGATAGGCCTTGTGAACGATGCCCTGGCATGGATCAGGAAGAACAAGCCCGAACACTATGAACAGCGTTTCATGCAGCTCGTAGAAGAACGTCGCAAGCTGCGTAAGCTGGCTCTCGCAGAATGTGAGAACCCCGCCATCGCCGCCTACGGCAAGAGCCAGGCCGGCAAATCATATCTGATGAGCAATATCCTGCAGAAGGATGGTCAGCCCTTCACTGTCGATGTCGACGGCCAGCGCTACAACTTCATCAACGAGATGAACCCCATCACGAAGAATACGGAGGCCACAGGAGTGGTAACGCGCTTCTCGTCGTTCGCCCGCAACAGTCAGCGCTTCAGCCAGCGCTACCCCATCATGATGAAGTCGCTGAGCGTGGCCGACATTACCCTCATCATCTGCGACGGATACTTCAATGACCTGGGCGACTACACCGTGCCCAGCGGGTCGGAGATCAACGCGCTGGCTGAGGCTATCTTCCAGAAATACAAGGACATGACCGAACAGCGCAATGCGCCTATGACAGAGGACGACGTGCTCGACATGAAGGACTACTTCCGCAAGTATATCAACAACGCACAGGCTTTCTACAGCCGCGACTCGAACTTCTTCGAGCGTCTGGCATTGGTAGTGAGGCGCATCCCCGTCACCGACTATGCCGATATCTTCTCGAACCTCTGGAGCAAGGAAGATCACCTGTCGAAACTCTATGAACGGCTGCTCAGGACCATGCGCCGCCTTAACTTTGCCGAAGACATCTATCTGCCCGTGGAGGCTGTGCTGCACCACGGAGTGAACGAGAATACCATCATGAGCGTGCAATGTCTGAACGGCCTAGCCGATGAAGAGGCACAGCCACGTTTCACGCATGCCTTCCTGCGCAACGGCGACAGCTACTCGAAGGTGGAGAACCTCAACAAGAGTGAGATGAGCGCCATCTGTGCAGAGGTGGTCTTCAGAATCGGAGACGACTTCCTGGAAAGCAGTTCATCGTATGATTTCGAGATGATTACCGACCCACTGACTCGCCAGAGCATCACCCACACGCCCGTGCAGAAGGCTATCCTTAAGAGTGCCGACCTGCTGGACTTCCCTGGAGCACGCTCTCGCAAGAAGGAGTCGGTGACGACACTCGAGGAAGGCAAGATACTGACCACCGTACTGCTGCGTGGTAAAGTAGCCTACCTCTTCAATAAATACAGCGAAGCTCGCGTGCTCAACGTGCTGCTTTTCTGTCAGGACTATGCCCAGAATGATGTCACCGACCTCTTCAGCACGCTCAACAAGTGGGTGAACAACTACGTCGGTAAGACTCCCGAGGAACGACAGCGCACGCTGCAACTCTGTCAGGGCATCTCGCCTCTGTTCTATGTCGGCACGAAGTTCAACGTCGACATGGAGGAAGACCAGAATGCCGCTGCCAACGAGCGCGACGCCATCGACGGCCGCTGGTTCGCTCGCTTCCAGAAAGTGCTCTATGGCGAGTGCTTCAATGCCGACGGTGTGGAATGGGTAAAGAACTGGACTCATCCCAACGAGTTCTTCCGCAACAGCTACCTGCTGCGCGACTTCAAGTACTCGGGCGAGAAGACCAGCAAGCTCTACTCCGGCTTTTCGGATGAGGGGCGCGAGCAGGCCATGACCATTCCACGTCCCTTCTACGACACCCTGCGGCGCTCGTTCTGCGAGAGTGAGGAGGTACGCATGTTCTTCAATGATCCTGCGAAGGCATGGGACGTAGCAGCCACAATCAACAACGACGGAGCATTGTATATCATCGAGAACCTTGCCGTAGTATCCGACTGTCTGTCAAGGGCACGCGAAGCACAATTCGCCCAGCAGCTCAAGGAGACCCGCAGCAAGTTGCTCGATGTGCTCAACGAGTATCATGTCTCGGAGGACATTGAGGAGATTCTGCAGGAGAACATCCGCAAGGCCAACTCCATCATCCGCGAGATGGACTTCACCTGCAATGAGGACAACTACTTCTTCGGCCACCTGCTGCAGGCGCTGCAGATCACGGAGACGCGCTGCCTGCAGGTCATCCACCACTTGATACAAAGCGGAGAATTGGGCGAAAGAAACAATAACTTCAAGAACTACGAGATCATACTCAAGCGTTGCCGTAACTTCGAGGGCTGCCACAACAGCGACGAATGCTGGCAGCGGCTGCAGAATGTATATGGCCTGCGCGACAAGGACGAAGCCGGCAAGTACCTGGCCGGACGCGATGTTGAGCCTCGGCTGCTCTTCTCGGGCACCTTCAAGAAGAAGCTCAACTCCTGCGTACTGGCTGACCGCGTATATGACCTCTGGCAGAAAAATATCAAGTCGGTGGAGTTCATGAACCAGATTCTGGCCAATCAGCGTTTCGACAGTGTGGTAATGTCAATACTGCTTGAGGATATCACACAGACCAGCACCTATCTCAAGCTGAACGACCTCATGGGCGACGCCATCGCTGAATACGTCAACGTGATCAATATCTACACGATCAACGAGAGTCTCGTCGCCGACATTCTCTCGAGCACGATCAACAGTTTTGTCATCGACCTAGGCTATAGTCTTCTGCCGCAGGCCGACCGCGACAACGCCCGCAAGGTGGCCCAGCAGAGCTACTTGCCCGTGTTCGACTACATCGACCGTGAGCACACTTCACATTTCGAAGAGGATGAGCTCACTGCCCTCTTCAACGAACTGACGGACAACCCGAAGTCAATGACTGTCTCTTTCGAGAACAACTATTACACCTGGCTGGAATATATGTACGTGTCGTTCATCGCCCACCTCGACGTGCCCGACTACGACAAAGAGGCCAACCGTCTGCTTTCAGAAATCATTCATAACATTGATAAGTCATGAGCAAAGAACCATTAGAACAAGGTAAGACCGAAGGACGACACGAGCCGTTCTGGAAGCCATGGGGGGCTGCCGGATTCCTGGGCCGTGTGCTGGCATTCCTCGTAATGCTGTTCGTACTGCTTTTGCTGCTCAGCCTCTTCCGCAATCAGCGCAGCGACAACAACGAGGAGGCACGTGCCGACATTCCTGACCCCATCGTCAATCCCGAAACACCCGATCCTGTCAGGGTACCTGTCGACACTACGGCAAATTTTCCGCATGACATTCAGAACCCAGGGCCACATCTGCCCAGCCCTGGTGAGAACGATCTGCCACCCTTCGGCGACGACGACATCGTCAGCGATGATGGAAGGCAGATAGTCGGCGACCGTCTGAATGTCATCCTCAACTCTCCAACTGCCGACGACGAAACCTTCCGCCAATGGGCGGCAGCGTTCAAGCAATACTACCCAGGCAGTCAGTACAAGATCGTGTACTACGACCGTCTGACGATGCTGCTGCAGATACAGGTGCCGCGTGAAGAGCGCAACCAAATTATGGAACAGCTGCCCAAGCAGATTACCGACATCTCATTCCTCGTCTTCCCCGAGGGACTGATGGGCGATGCTGCCAGCCGCTACAACGACCCCGTGTTCCGCTCGCCCGACTGCTCATGGTACTTTGAGCCCATACAGGCCTACGACGCCTGGGAGATCACCAAGGGAAAGAGCGATGTGGTCGTGGCCATCGTCGACAGCTATTTCGACCTACAGCACGACGATCTGAACAGCGACCGCATCGTCAAGCCCTATTGTGTTCCCCGCAGGTCGGGCAACGTAGCACCAGCAGAGGGAGCCGACGAGACATCATTCATGCATGGCTCGATGGTGGCATCGCAGGCACTTGGCAACATCGACAACGGCAGAGGCACAGCCGGCATAGCGCCCGAATGCAGCTTTATGCCTGTTTCGCTGGGACATCAGGTGACGTCGATGACCATCCTGCAGGGATTGCTCTATGCCATCTATCAGGGAGCCCACGTGATCAACCTCTCCATAGGAAGCATGTACGCCCCAGAAGTCAACCGTCTCAGTATCGAGGAACAGATAGAGCTCAGCCGTCGCGTGGCACTGGCCGAGCAGACGGTGTGGGACTATGTGACAAGCCTGGCCACCCAGCGCAATGTAACCATCGTCTGGGCCGCAGGCAACGAGAACGTGTTCTCAGCAATGGATGCCTGCAAGCGAGGACCAGCCACCATCAAGGTGTCGGCTGTCAACAAGCGATTGCGCAAGGCTGATTTCAGTAACTTCGGCAATTTCCCACGCTACGGAGTGGAGGAATCGACCATCTCTGCACCTGGTGTCGACATCATGGGCGCCATGCCCTACAACACCTACAACATCGGACCTGGCACCAGTTTCGCAGCACCACTCGTCACAGGAGCCGTAGCACTGATGAAGAGCCTCGACATGACCCTCACTACTGACGAGATCATCAGCATCCTGCAGGAGACAGGCAAGCCCGTGGAAGGGTCGACCACCATTGGTAAGCTTATCCAGATTAAGGATGCCTTGCTCAGGGTGAAGGACAACTTTGCTGACTTCAACGACATCATGGCCGACCACAACAAGTTTGTAGGACTTTGGATGAGCACAGAGCTCAATCCCATCTTCATCGATGGGACACCATCGGGCCAGACCTGCCGTAACTACTACGAAGTGCAGTCTACCAGTCAGGGACGATCCATCGCCTATGCCACTGACACCCAGAGCGACTACACCACCACGTTCACCATCGAATGGCAGTCGCGTTCCATTGTGCTGAAGGAAGCCGATTATCTGACGAATCCTCAGGAAGATACATATCACTTTACTCCCAGCACTATCGTATGTGTGCCCGACTCTGCCGGACTGCTGAAATGCAAAGCACGGACGGAGAGCGGACATCAGGAGAGCTATTACCTGCGTAAGGTCAACCAACGGATGGAGCAGCCCTCCAACGGACGTGCTAATCAACGACAACGTTAAGACTATGCTATTAACACCCAAACAAATAGAGGACCTGAACAAAGTGGTCAACCGACTGCCGCTGGACCGCCTGAAACGCTATGCCAGCGACGGCACTATCACGCGTGAGGTGCTCGCTCAGCTGAGCAACATCAGTCCTGAACGTCATTCACAGCTACTGGCCGTCATAGAGGCGATAAAGCCTGAAACTGAGATAGGACAACCAGAGGCGGAACAGCCAAAGCCAGAACAGCCTGAGCAACAAAAGGCTGAGCAGCCTGAGCTGCAAAAGGCTGAGCAGCCAAAGCCTACGCCCCCATTCGTTCAGCCACCCCATACACCTGCCCCCGGACAGTCCAGACCTCCCTTCAGGCACGCATCAGGCACACTGGAACAAGAGCTGGCCAAGATGCACGAAGAAGGCTACAACTACTCGGCTGAACAGGTATTTCAGCTGTTGGAGCACGGCCCATTGACGCGCCAGAACCTCTTCGACGAAGGACTGGCCACGCCTGAGTCACTCGAAATCCTCAGTGAGCGCGACGACATCATCGGCAGCCTACCCGATATCAATGCCGAGATATCCAAATGCCGGCGTGAGTGCGCTGCCGACCATACCGACGTGTTCCTGCTGGGCATCCCTTCGACTGGCAAGACAAGCATCCTCATGGGACTCATCGGTTCGCCACACATCAATATTAATACGGTACGCGCAGGTGGACCATATTCCTGTGTGCTCGAACAATACCTCGATGCCGGACTGACCATCGGACAGACGCCGAAGGACTTTGTGGCCACAATCGAAGCTGAAATCCCTGACGGCAAGGAGCGCCACCTGCTTAATCTCGTGGAGATGGCTGGCGAGGACTTCGCCTTCAAGATCGCCGACAACGAGCAGAATATCGTATCGCTGGAGGACATCGGCACAGGGGCCACCCAGCTGCTGTCCAATAGCAACAGAAAGGTGCTCTTCATCATCGTTGATCCCACAGCACGCCGTGTAGCCTTCAACCATCTCACTCAGGAGACAGATGCCGAGGGCAACATTCGCACCTATCTTGTGCGACGCAACGTCAACCAGAAGATCATACTCAAGCGGCTCGTCGACCTCCTCTCACAGCCAGAGAACAAGCGCATCCTGCGCAATGTCGACAACATCAGCATCGTCATCACCAAGGCCGACGTGCTGGGACAAGGGCAGCAACGGGAGGACATGGCCTATCAGCGGTTTATGGACCAGCATCAGAATATCATCCGACCGCTCATCGAACTCTGCAGGGCAAACGGCATCAACCGGAGAACCGACGGACAGCCTATGCTCTACACCTTCAGCCTGGGACGCTTCTATGTAGGAGGTGTCTATCAGTACGATCCCACCGACGCCAACAAACTTGTAGAAGTGCTGCGACAGTCAACCTCAGCATCTCGCAAAGGAATGTTCGGCAGCGGATTCAAAGCCATCGATTAATCCACTATATCAACCGTCGATATGGATAGTAAAAGAATCACTCTAGCCATCTTTGGCAACCAGCTAAGTAACAGCGGTTTTCAGCCACTCTATTGGATCAACAATCCGCCCAAGGAGCTCGAAAACATCGTACCGCCAGGCATGGACGACTGTCCCCATTTCTTCACCCTCCAGCAGCTGCCAGGCTACACTCAGCTTACCCTCACCAACTGTCGTGTCAGCAGTTTCCAGTCAGCACGTCCTGGTGTGCTGAAAATGGCAGTGGCCATACCCCAAGGCTACCGGCTCAGCAACGGCGAAAGCCTCACGGAAGTGCTGATGCACGTCTACGACACATTCCGGCAGACCTGCTTGACCCAGCGCGACGAGCATGCTGCAACATTCAACTTCTGCGAGAAGCTGCCTCCTGCCAGCACTTTCGCTGACATTGTCAATAGTTACACCTTGGTGCCCGCCAGCGACCAACTTCCTTCGCTAGGCATCATCGGCGACACACCACTGCTCTTCGACGGGATGCCCACCAGCAACGAGCCTTCGCTCCTGCCACGCCAGCGACGCACTTGGTACAGCCTGCTGCTGGCTTTGCTGCTGGGATTGCTGCTGGGAGCACTGATTGGATGGCTGCTGAAGCCCGTATCTTATGCCGCCAGCGACCAGACGGTCACTTCCACTGCCGTCGACGACGAAGAAGATAAAGACGAAACAGATCTGCCCTTGCTGCGGCAAGAACCCGTCGATGAGGAATATGAACTCTATGGCAACGATGAAGAAGCCTATGACGGCATAGAAGAGGAGACCGTCGACGATATCGTACCGCCACCAGACGCACGACCGGCAGGCCGCAGAAGCTCAAGGACTGACACCATTCCCTGGAAGCCAGAGGATTATCACCAACAACATCGCAACGCTAAGCAGAGCGAACCACAACCAAAACAACAAACCGACCCCAATGGAAATAAAGAGAGCAAGTATCAATGAGGTGCACTGGTCCATCAACTGGAATGCCAGCCAGCAAGCCAACCTCCGGCTGAAGGAGAAGCTGGGTGACCTCAGCCGTCACTTCGCACCGCTAAAGGTGGGACATGCCACCTACAACTGGATTGTCGACACACCGGGACACTGGCAGCCTCTCGCAGCCGCCAATCCTGCCGACCGTGAGCGTATCATCGAGAAAACGGAGCAGATACGTCAGGATGTCTTCCAGCGACTAGAGTCAGAAGACATGCTGGCCAGCAAGATCTGCCAAGTGCCCAACTATGAGGAATACATCTTCTGGCAACGGCAGGATGATGATGACGACATCGACATCCTGATCACCGGATGGGGATTCCACAACTTCCGCAAGGCAGGCCCTTATACCGAGACATGGCCGCAGAAGAAGGAGAAAACTATCGAAGAGCCGCAGCCAGAGCCCGAGCCACAGCCAGAACCCCAACCCGAGCCACCAGTGATACAACCCAAGTCAAAGCATCCTTTCCCCTGGCTCGAGCTCCTCATGGCACTGCTGCTACTCGCAGCCATGGCCCTGCTGCTCGTCTATGTCTACCGTCCAGCTATCGACTACCTCACACCTATCATCCAAAAAGCACTGCTATGAACAACGTCCTACAATTCCTGTCCGACAATCTTGTCGTATTGCTGGGAGCACCATGTATGCTCACCTTCCTCCTCTTTGCCTGGGACAAGAGCCTGGCCCACTTCAACAGCCGTCAGCGAGTGCCCGAAGCCGTGCTCATCACGCTGTGCATACTCATGGGAGCATTTGGAGCACTCTGTGCCATGGTTCTCTTCCATCATAAGACTGCCAAACTACACTTCCGCCTGCTGGTGCCCCTGCTCACCATCGCCCAGCTGGCTGCCATCGTCATCATTCAACACTATGCCCTATGAAGACACTACGCATCATCCTAGCACTGATCTACGTCGTGCTCATCGCCCTGCTCTTCATCCTCAAGGGATGCGAGAAAGAGCCTGAGCCACGCAAAGCCATGATACAAGTGGTCGATGCCGACACCGAGGAGCCCATCGAGGGGGCCCGCGTCAAGGTGAAGACCACCGATCCATCGTGTCCCAGCATCACGCTCACCACTGATGAGGAGGGCGAGTGCGAGTTCGAATACACCAACCCTGAGGAGACCATGACCCAGGCCGTTGCCTCAAAGCGAGGATACGACAAGGGCACGGTGGAAGACCTCGAGCTGAGCTACTTCGACGATGAGACGCTCGTCATACCACTCAAACGCAAGGACGTGGTGGACGAAGGACGACAGATAGGTGCCACAGGCAAGCTAAAGGTCACCCTGCTCTGGGAGGACGAAAACGTTGACCTCGACCTGCATGTCGTTCAGCCCAACGGATTCGAGATCTTCTACGAAGAAGGTCATCGCCGTGACCGTCGCACAGGCGGAGCGCTCGATGTCGACTGGATACCGGGCGAAGGCAATCCTGAGCATATAGGTGAGAACATCTACTGGGCCACGCCGCCACGAGGCACTTATCGCGTCAGTGTGCACCTCTATAATCCGGAGGAAGCCGCCCCAACCCCATGCACAGTCATCGTCTATCGCGAAGGTGCTGAGCCAGAGACATTTGCCATCACCATGCAGGGCTACCACGACCTGCAGCACGTCACTGAAGTCACCGTCCAGTAGAAGCATAATAGCAAGAAACGAATAATGACCGAACAGATAGACTTCACTTCCGAAGAACGGGAGCGGGCTCTCGCCCTCTACGACCAGCTGAAGGAGCGCATAGCCTCCTCGCTGAAAGAAGGCGATGAGCTGCGCGTGCGACAGCAGCTTCTGAAGGCCATAGAGCAGGGCCAGGTGAAGCGCGACTTCTTCGGACTCAACCCCATCGTCAACAGCCTGCAGACAGCCCTGCTGGCTGTCGACGAGATTGGCCTGCGCCGCGATGCCGTGCTGGCCATCCTGCTCTATCCCTGCATCCAGGGCGGCATGCTCTCCATCGACGAGGTTACCGTATCCTTCGGTCAGGCCGTGGGCCACATCCTGCATGGCCTGCAGCGCATACAGGAACTCTACACGAAGAATCCGGTGGTGGAGAGCGAAAACTTCCGCAACCTTCTGCTGTCGTTTGCCGAGGACATGCGCGTCATCCTCATCATGATTGCCGACCGTGTGAACCTCATGCGCCAGATACGTGACACGCCTAACGAGGAAGCCCGTCATGAGGTAAGCCAGGAGGCTGCCTATCTCTATGCACCGCTGGCCCACAAGCTAGGACTCTACAAGCTCAAGAGCGAGCTTGAGGACCTCTCACTGAAGTATCTCGAGCACGACGCCTATTATCACATCCGCGAGAAGCTGAATGCCACCAAGGCAGCCCGCGATGCCTACATCGGGCGCTTCATAGCCCCTATCGACGAAAAGCTGAAGGCGGCAGGACTGAAGTTCCACATGAAGGGCCGCACTAAGTCCATCCACTCCATCTGGCAGAAGATGAAGAAGCAGCACTGCGACTTCGAGGGCGTCTACGATCTCTTTGCCATCCGCATCATCATCGATTGTGAGCCGGAGGAGGAAAAGCAGCAGTGCTGGAAGACCTTTGCCATCATCACCGATATGTACACGTCAAATCCCAAGCGCATGCGCGACTGGCTGAGCGTGCCCAAGTCCAACGGCTACGAAAGCCTGCACATCACCGTCAAAGGACCTGAAAACAAATGGGTCGAGGTGCAGATACGCACGGAGCGCATGGACGAGGTGGCTGAGCGCGGTGTGGCTGCACATTGGCGCTACAAGGGCGTGAAGGCCGACGGCAGCAGCATGGACGAATGGCTCAACGGCATACGACAGATGCTCGAGAGCTCATCAGGACTCGAGGCGATGGACCAGTTCAAGATGGACCTCTACGACGACGAGATCTACGTCTTCACGCCTCGTGGCGACCTGCTGAAATTCCCCAAGGGAGCCACTGTGCTCGATATGGCCTACCACATCCACTCACGCGTCGGCAGCCAGTGCACAGGGGCCCGTATCCGCTCGGCTGAAGGGCGCTCATCCAGCGAGAACGGCCGTCTGGTGACCTTCCGCCATGAGCTGCACTCTGGCGACCAGGTCGAGATTCTCACCTCCTCCACGCAATATCCCAAGCAGGAGTGGCTCTCCATCGTCAAGACCTCGCGCGCCAAGTCGAAGATTCGCCTTGCCCTCAAGGAGACTCAGCAGAAAGAGGCATTGCTGGTGAAAGAGATGCTCGAGCGAAAGTTCAAGAATCGCAAGATCGACCTCGAAGAGTCAGTGATGATGCGCGTCATCAAGAAGCTCGGCTACAAAGAGGCCAGTGACTTCTACCGCCACTTGGCAGACGGTACGCTCGACGTGTCTACCGTCATCGACAAATACGTTGAGCTGCAGCAGGGCGACCGCACGCCTACAGCCGAGGCACACTCTGCCGAAGAGTTCGTGCTTGAGGAGCATCTCACTTCCAACATGCCTCAGAACGACGATGTGCTGGTCATCGGCAAGGATCTCAAGGGCGTCGACTATCAGCTCGCCCACTGCTGCAATCCCATCTACGGCGACTCTGTTTTCGGCTTCGTCACCGTCAGCGGAGGCATCAAGATCCATCGCACCGACTGTCCCAATGCCCCGGAGCTGCGCCGGCGCTTCGGCTATCGCATCGTCAAAGCCAAATGGAGTGGCAAGGGTGCCTCACAATATCAAATCACCATACGTGTCATTGGCAACGACGACCTGGGCATTGTCAACAACCTCACAAGCATCATCTCCAAGGACGAGAAGCTCGTACTGCGCAGCATCAATATCGACTCGCACGACGGTCTGTTCCGGGGTAATCTGGTGGTGATGATGGGCGACACGTCACGTCTCGAGACGCTCATCAAGAAACTGCGCACAGTCAAGGGGGTCAAACAAGTGGAACGCGTATGATCAGCAAGAGTCAGACGAAACTCATCAGGTCGCTCGAAATGAAGAAGCATCGGCAGCGCGAAGGTCTCTTTGTGGCTGAAGGGCCAAAAGTGGTGGGCGACCTGCTGGCTGCCGGCTTCGAGCCCCACCTGCTTTTTGCCACCGAGGAATGGGCAGCCACCGCTCCTCTCTCCTCCATTCTCGTCACTCCCGACGAACTGCGCAAGCTGAGCTTCCTCCAGCATCCTCAGCACGTGCTCGCCGTCTTCCACATCCCTCAGTTAAATCTCAAATTTCCGCTCGACCTCTGGTTGCTTGCTACCGGAGGGACGCAAGAAATCTCAAATCTCCGCTCGACCTCTGGTCGCTTGCTACCGGAGGGACGCAAGAACCCTCAACTCTCCCTTGCCCTCGACGGCATACAGGATCCAGGCAATCTGGGCACCATCATCCGCATAGCCGACTGGTTTGGCATCGACACCATTGTCTGTTCGCCTGACACTGCCGATGCCTGGAGTCCCAAGGTGGTGCAGGCCACTATGGGTAGCATTGCCCGCGTACGCATCGTCTATACTGACCTGCAAGAATACCTGAGCAAAGCCACCGTTCCCATCTGTGGCACACTGCTCGACGGCGAGAACATCTACGCCCAGAAGCTGCCTCAGGAGGCCATCATCGTCATGGGCAACGAGGGCAACGGCATAAGCCCTGCCATCCGACAGCTAGTGACCCACCGTCTCCTCATTCCCCCTTTCCGACCTGGTGCCGAGAGCCTCAACGTAGCCATCGCCACCGCCATCACCTGCTCCGAGTTCAGAAGGAGAACGGAATAAAATTTTCTGCTGCCTCTCACCTTGGCTGCCAATTATGCTTTTACACCGAGAATCGTGGCATTAGAAGGCTTCATGCGATAGATTTCTGTCTGAATGAAACCGGCATCGTCGAGCATCGACTTCAATTCATCAGGCGAATAGGCAGTCATGCCTTCAACTACGTTTGTCCACATGGAATCACCGTCAACGACCTCCACCATGATGGCGAACTTGCCACCCTGCTTCAGCACACGGCGCACTTCCTGCAAGCAGCCAGGCAGGTTAGGCCAGAAATAGACCGTTTCAACCGCAGTCACAAGGTCGAACTTCCCGTCCTCATAGGGAAGCTTCTCGGCTGAACCTTGACAGACGAACACCTGCTTATTGAGCACGCCAGCGTTCACCTTCTTAGCCTTCGCCACACTCTCCTCGGAGATGTCAATGCCATAGACAGCGGCCCCCTTACTCTTTCTCAGCAGCCGCTGCAAAGTAGCGCCTCCTCCACAACCGATGTCAAGCATCGTCCAGCCATCTTGAATGTTGACAAGTTTCAGACCCCAGTTTGTCAGCGGCGCATGGCAGAGGTTCATGAACTTCAGCATCGCGCGTCCCATCCGTCCTCTTGGACAGGCGCAGTTAGTAAATAGTTTCTTCAATAGTCCCATAAGTCAATTCTCCTTAACATATTTAATACTATTCCACGAGAGAAGCAAATGCTTCAAGTAAAAAGGTGGTCGATCGTCACCGACAAACCACCTCACTAAACTAAACAAATACTATATGAATTCTATACCTGTGATTACAGACTGGGGGTTATGTCAGCGAGCCAGGCCTCAATACGTGCGTCGGTCTTATCATCCTCGTTGATGTCGTCGAGGGGCAGGCCGATGAACTTGCCGTCGATTACAGCCTCGGAGTCGTCGAAAGTGTATCCGTCGGTTTCGACAGTACCGATAAAGTTGGCTCCGCTCTGCTTGATGCCGTTATAGAGTTCACCCATTCCGCCAACGAAGGTGTCGCTGTACGACGAGCAGTCACCGCAGCCGAAAAGAGCGATGGTCTTGCCGCTCAGGTCGGCCTTCTGGAGTATTTTCAGTCCGTCGTACCAGTCGTCCTGCAGTTCTCCTGCGCCCCAAGTCGAGGTACCGAGGATGAGATTTTGGTTGGCGGCCACGATGTCGGCAGTCAAGTCCTGTACGTTCAGGGCCTCGCAGCCCAGTTTAGAGGCAATCTTCTCTGCGATGGCCTCGCAGGTTCCCGTCGAGGAACCATAGATCACAATTGTTGCGTTCATTTCAATGTTTTATTCTAAATAAGTTGTTCTATTCCTGTTGATACATTCGTCGCACCTTGCCTTGCACTTACGCTTGCAGTACCGTTCGCACTGTGCACAGATGTCGTAGCCGAGCATGGCACCAAGGATAAAATCCTCCTCTGGCGTAAGCTGGTTCAGTGGGCGGGTGACGATAAGCCGGATAGCCTCCAGACACTCGCGCCGACCAAAATACACGTTCAGGTTCTGCTGCCCGACGGGCTGCAGCAGGTATGGTATGCCCTGACTCTTCAGGCGCTGTATGGCCAGTTCACTGTACTTCTTGTTGCAGGTGAACAGCACCATATGGCGTACGCCCTTGTTCAGCTCGTAGATGTGGTTCATCAGCACCTTCATCTCTGTGGGAATCATCGTTGTTCTCATTCGTTTCAATTTGCGCTGCAAAGGTACGGCAAATATATCAATTGCACAATACCTAAAAACGAGTGTTTTTAACCATTACAAACCTATACCGTCCACCAAAAGCAGATTAACACTAAGTAGGTATTTCCCTCAGTGTTGATGCTATATACCTTGCACCATGCTATTTGTCACTCTGAACCACTCCCCTGAATCAGGGTACTGCTTTTGCCCTAAAGCACTGCACTGATTCAGTGCACTGGTTTGCTATGAAGGCCGCCCTGATTCAGGGCCCCCTTTCCGCCATAAGCCGAAAAGCGGCCAGTGCGCTCCAAGCTGGAATCGCAAAACGCGCAGTCAGGCCAAATACCACCCTCCCAATTTGGGAGAGTGGTTCAGACCTGACCCGACAAATCGTCGGATCAGCTTCAGCTGGCACAAGATGCTGCGATTTTATTGCCTAACGAAAAGTCAGCTGCAGAGAAAGTACCTGTGCATGTGAACGCAGATGTGCGTTCACATCTGTATAGGCCACAACGGAAATAATATCCGCGGCCACTGGCTATGAATCCCTAAAACAGGGACTCATCGGCTTGGGGACCTACTCATGTAAGACAGAGCTGACTCGGCAAATCGCCGACTCAGGTGCAGCTCCAACAAAGGGAGTCACGATTCGTTACCCCCTCGATTGGCGACGGTGAACAAATCGTTCACCGTTGGCCAATAACCGTAAGGGGGCGGCGAATCACCGCCCCCTCTGCCCTTGAAGCACCATCGCGATTCACGATACTGCCTTTCGAGCCCTGACTCGACAAGGACGCAAATTTGCGTTCTTGCAATCCGAAGCAGTGCCCTGAATCAGGGCTGTGCCTTCTCGAATGATGAAGATGGCCCGCGTATTCCTCTGCATTGACCTGACAGAACGATTCGTTCTCCCAGCTCGTATACTTGCCGATAGAGGGGGAGTCGAATCGCCCACCCCTTTTCCCTTACATAGTCAGACCAAGCACCGTCGCAATTCGCGACGGTGCTTTCCGAGCCTGCATGGATGAAAGGTCAACGGATGCAGATTTGCGTCGATGACCGTACGAAACATACAGTCATCGGCTCGATGAAAGGAACATACATCGTCTGATCGAGACACCGCCTGAGACTCAATCACAGGAGGAGCTGATTCAACTTGAACTTGCGTTTTCAGCGTAACTGTCGTAAAAATACGTAAGTTACGTGGCATAACAAAAAAACAAAAACAAAATAACAAAAAGGGGATATTTATCTCTCTAATATAATATATATTA
>JAEEGK010006614.1_pt1 | contig 27856 bp, 24 predicted proteins | sample 8958771 | NCBI WGS metagenome assembly JAEEGK01 (sample SAMN16246547, study PRJNA631951) | gut metagenome | biome: gut microbiome; feature: rumen; material: SC-attached | host: Bos | place: Iran: Karaj | collected 2018-10 | reverse complement strand
GATGTCATACTTGACCAACCAGCTACGGTTTTACCAATGAAATACATAACTATGGTATCGATTATAAAACAGAAACTTATAAAAGAAGTAAATAAACCAATTGTAGTAAATATTCTTAGTGGTTTAATACTTAAACTAGTTATTCCGTCAAAAGCAAGTTGTAACATTTTCTTAAGTGGATAATGAGTTTTACCAGCTTTTCTTTTTTCTCTTTCATAATAAACTATAGTACTATTAAATCCAACTAAAGGAAACATTCCTCGAAGAAATAGATTAACTTCTTTAAATTCACTAAATTCATCAAGAACTCTTTTTGAAACTAATCGATAATCTGCATGATTAAATACTACTTCAACACCCATTTTATTTAATAATTTATAAAATGATACTGCAGTAAATCTCTTAAAGAAAGAGTCTTTCTTTCTACTACTTCTTACACCATAAACTATATCTGCACCATTATTGTATGATTTAACCATTTCTCTCATACATGTAATATCATCTTGACCATCACAATCTATTGAAATAGTTATATCACATAGTTTTCTTGCTTCCATAAGACCAGCTAATAATGCATTTTGATGACCTCTATTTCTACTCAAACTAATTCCACAAACATTTTTGTTTTTACATAGTCTATTAATTATTTCCCAAGTTCTATCTTTAGATCCATCATTAACATACATAATCTTACTATCTTTACTAATTAGCTTGTTTTTAATCATATAATCAAGTTCACTAGTAAAATCTCTATAGGTTATCTCTAATACTTCTTCTTCGTTATAACAAGGTATAACTACATATAATACTGGTAATTTTTCTTTTTTCATAAAACCTCTTTATAAGTAATTTTATTATAGCAAATATATTTATTATTTTAAAGTTAGTTAACGTTATAAAATATGTTTTTTTTTGACTAATTAATTGTCAGTAATTAGTTTATTATTGTATAATTATTATAGTTAAAGGAGTCTATATGTTAAAGAATATTAAATTAAAAGATAATACTAGAAAACTTAATAAAACTGATTGGATAATAATGGGTATTATGGTTTTATTATATGGAATATTATCATTTATTAGATTAGGTGATACTACTATACCTAATACATATCAAACATTTAATACAATTGGTGAAAATGCAACAATTGCATTAATTGGTGAACAAGAAATTAGTGTGATGCGTTATTATACTGGTTATAATCTTGGTGAATTTGATGTATTTGTATCATCTGATGGAATTAGTTATAAAAAAATAAAAGAAGTTAAAATAGAAAGTGTATTTACTTGGCAAGATCTTCGTTTAGAAACTAAAGCTAGTTTTATAAAATTTGTTGCTAATACTGAAAAAGCTACTTTAGGTGATGTGGTTTTCTATGGTAATCATTATCAAATATTACCAATGGAGATTGATTTAAATAATCCATTAACTGATGAAACTGATTTAGTACCAAAAGATATTAGTTATATGAATAGTACTTATTTTGATGAAATATATTATGGTAGAACAGTTTATGAATATTTACATGGAATTGATGTTTATGAATGGACTCATCCACCACTAGGTAAATTATTAATGACTATACCAGCAGCTATATTTGGGTTTAGTCCATTTACATATCGACTTATGGGTAATATTTTTGGTATTTTATTAATCCCAATTATGTATATATTAGCTAAAAGAATCTTTAAAAATAGAAAATGGGCTATATTAGCTGGTCTTATTATGATGTTTGATACATTCCATTTTGTTCATACGCGTATTGCTTTAATAGATGGATATCAAGTTACATTTATATTATTATCTGTCTTGTTTATGAAAGAATATATTGATCTTAAAAAAGATGATAAATTTAAGAAGAAAGCTATTAATTTATTATTATCTGGTTTCTTTATTGGTTGTGCAATTGCAACTAAATGGAATGCATTATATGTTGGACTTGGTTTAGCTATTACATTCTTTGTTCATTTATGTCAGGAATATCATTTTAATGTTATAAAGTTTATTAAAAAGAATGTTAATGTTGATAGAGTAATTAATTTCTTAATAGTGGGTGTATTTATTCCACTGGCTTTATATTATTTATCATTTGTATTATTTGGTAAAAGTGGTGCTTCACTATCTTTATTAGTTTATTACTTTACTATATGTTGTATCTTATTAGTTATATTTGGTATTCATATTAGTAAAGATAGTAATTTAATTAAATTAATGTTTACATGTATAATTAGTTTTATCTTTATACCAATTATTATTTATGTATTAAGTTATGTTTTAGTACCTGGTATTAGTTATTATGATGGTACATTAGGTGGAATACTTAATATGCAAGATATGATGTATAATTATCATTCTAATTTAGATGCAACTCATCCATTCTCATCAAGTTGGTATGAGTGGCCAATAATGGCTAAACCAGTTTGGTTATTTGTTGGTGGTACAACAGATGGTCTTCATATGACTATTAGTGATATTGGTAATCCAGCTATTTGGTGGTTTGGTATAGTAGGATTTGTATATTTAGTTATTGATGCAATTAAAAAGAGAAGTAAAAATAGTATATTTATTTTAATATTTATTGTATCAACAATAATTCCGTATTTATTTATTGGTAGATTAATGTTTATGTATCATTTCTTTATTACTTTACCATTTGTAATGTTAGGTATAGTTTCATTAATTAAATGGATTACTGAAAAAACTAAAAGTAATAAAGCTTATTATACATATGTAGCTCTGATTATAGTAATGTTTATTATTTTCTATCCAATAGTATCTGGTATGCCTGTTAGTGGTGATTATATTGAATCACTTAAATGGTTACCTGGTTGGTATTTTTAGGAGTTATTATGAAAAATAAAAAGAATGTTATATGGAATTTTATTGATAATAATACTAATTTTATCTATATAGTTTTAATAACAATATTAGCTATTATATTAAGAGGAGTGTTAGTTAAATATAGTTCTGGTGATTATGAAATGTTTTTAAGTCCATGGTTTAATTATTTAAAATTAGGTGGTGGATTAAAAGGATTAGCAATGGATATTGGTAATTACACACCTATATATATGACTATTTTAGCTATATTAACTTATTTTCCAGTTAGTTCATTAGTATCAATAAAGATTGTTTCTATAATTTTTGATTTTGTTGGTGCTTTTGCAGTATATAAAATAGTTAAAGAATTACTTAAAAATAAAAAATATCAAGATAAAGTAGCTTTATTATGTTATACAGTATATTTATTTATACCAACAGTATTCTTAAATTCAGCTTATTGGGCACAAAGTGATGGTATATATACAGCATTTATCTTGTTATCAATTTATTATTTAATTAAAAATAATTTTAAAATTGGATTTTTGTTTTTCTCCATTGCTTTTGCTTTTAAATTTCAAGCTATTTTTATCTTTCCACTTTATGTATTAATGTTTTTATCTGATCGAAAGATTAAACTTAGATATTTATTAATATTACCAGCTGTGATATTTATATTTAGTATACCTAAAGTAATTTATTCACATGACTTATTAGCAGGTTTTAAAGTATATATTAATCAAGCTGGAACATATAGTCAGTATATTACTTTAAATTTCCCTAATGTATATAGTATTTTCTTAAAAGGTAATGGTACTAGTAACTTAATTGATACACCATTTAGTGATTTAGGTACAATTGGTATTATAGTTACTTTTGTAATACTTATCACTTTAGCTTATTTTGTAATAGTTAAGAAAGTTAAATTTGATAAGAAAGCTATTATTGATTTTGGTTTATTATCAATATTAATAACTACTTTCTTCTTACCACAAATGCATGAAAGATATTTGTTTATGGGAGATGTAATAGCTATATTATATTTAGTAGTTAATATAAAGAAATATTATGTACCATTAATGATTGAGTTTATTTCTTTAAATGGTTATATGTATTTATTATTTAGTGGATTTGCAATTAATTTATCAACACTTAGTATTGGATTTTTAGTATTATTAGTTTTATATACAAGAGATATTATAAAAAATTATTTTATAACTACGTAATAAGAGGATTTTATGATAGGAATTTTATATTATTTATATTTTTTAATTTTAGGATTTCTATATAGTAAGTATATTTTTAATAAAAACATCTATTTTCATATATGGATAGGTGGGATTTTTGGAAATATACTTTTAATGGTGGGAATAATTATACCATCACTTATCTTTGGTTTTACTATAATTAGTCATATTATTTTATTAATATTATCTACAATACCATTAATTATTTTAATAAAGAAAAAAGGTGTGCCAAAAATAAAAGATAATATTAAAAAAGTTGAAATGACTTCCAAAATATTTATATTTTTAATAATTCCTATCTTTTTATTAATAGCTATTTTACTAACTAATCATATTTTAGTACCAGTAGAAAATGGAGTTGCATCAGGTCAATCTACTTATGGGGATTTGAATATGCATTTAGGTTTTATAACAAGTATTTCTGAACAAGAAGTATTTCCACCTAATTATGCATTCTTATCTGGTGTTAAATTAAATTATCCGTTTTTAGTAAATTCACTTTCATCTAGTTTATATAGTTTAGGTACATCGCTTAGAATGTCAGTTTTAATACCTAGTTACTTTCTATGTTTGCATCTTATAATGGGATTTTATTTTCTTGCTTATAAGATTAGTGATAGTAGAAGAGTTAGTGTATTATCAACAGTTCTTTTCTTTCTAGGTGGAGGTCTTGGCTTTATATACTTTTTAGATGGAGCTATATCTGATACAACAGTATTTACCAGAATATTTACTGATTATTATCATACACCAACTAACTTTAATGAAATGAATATTCGTTGGGCTAATCCAATATGTGATATGATTATTCCACAACGATCTACTATGGCTGGATGGTTTATGATTATGCCATGTTTATGGTTTTTAATTGATGGTTGTAAAACTAATAATAAAAAGAGTTTTATAATACTAGGATTACTTGCTTCATGTATGCCAATGATTCATACTCATTCATTCTTATCACTTGGTGTTATTAGTGTTGGTATGTTTATATATTATTTTTTCAAAAGTAAAGAGAAAAAGAAGGTATTTAAGAATTGGTTTATTTATGGATTAATAGTTTTATTACTAGCTTTTCCACAATTATTTTATTGGACATTTAGTCAAACTGTTGGTAATAATAATTTTTTAAAATTTCACTTTAATTGGGTTAATCAAACTGATCCTTATGTATGGTTTTATATTAAGAATTGGGGTTTAGTAGCAATATTTATTATTCCAGCTTATTTATATGCTAATAAAGATAATAGAAAATTAATACTTAGTTCATTATTATTATTTATTTTGGCTGAATTAATTGTATTCCAACCAAATGATTATGATAATAATAAGTTATTCTTTATAGTATATATGATTTTCTTAATAAATTGTTGTAATTGGTATATTCACATCTTTGATAAACTTAAAAAAGTACCTGGTAGATACTTTGTATTAGTTTTAATAATTGTTTTATCAACATTATCTGGAATACTTACTATAGGAAGAGAATATGTAAGTGGTGGTATTTATCAAACATTTTCCAATAATATGATTAAAATGAGTGAATATGTTAAAGATAATACTGAGAAAGATGCTATTTTCTTAACTAGTACAACCCATATTAATCCAATAGTTTCTTTAGCAGGAAGAAATGTTTATGTTGGTTCATCATTTTATGTGTTTTATCATGGATTTGGTGAAGAATTTTATAACCGTGAATTAGAGATTAAGAAAATATATAATAGTGATTATGATAAATTAATTAGTTTTTGTAAAGAACATAATATAACTTATTTATATATAGGAGCTAGTGAAAGAAGTGATTTAACTATTAATTGGGATACAATTAATAAACTTAATAAAGTAATTAGCTATGGTGATGAAGAGTTATATAAAATAACATAATTTAAGTGTTATTAGATAAATAAAACTGTAACTGTAAATAAGCGTTAACGGGATAAAATATCCCGTTTTTTTTATTGAGTTTAATGGTTTACTATGATATAATTATTTAAGTAAAAAGTTAAGAGGTAGAATATGGATGATGATATAGAAATATTAGATATCTTTAATAAAAAAAATAATGAAGTTCCGATGAGTCGAGTATCTAGATTAGAAAACAAGGAAAAGATGCAAGGATCAAATAATGGTGAAGAGAAAGAAGTAAAGAAAATGGCAAAGAAGAAAAAGAAATTAAAAGGTACGGCTTTTCAAAGAATATTTTGTTTAGTTAGTGCAATCTTTATACTAGGTTGTATTATTTTTTATGGAAGTAGATTTATTAAATATTATAAGATTTATAATCCAAAAGTAGATTCTGGTGATGGTAGTGTATTATTAGCTAAAGATATAGTTGGTAAATCAGAATTTGCTACTGATGATGAGGATGGTTTATTCTCATCAAGTGGTAATTATATATATCGTGGTGATGTTAAAAATAATTATTTGAAATATAATAATATGTTATGGAGAATAGTTAGAATTAATTCTGATAATTCAATTGATATTATTTTAGATGATTATATTAGTTTACTACCTTGGAATAATAAAGTAACTAGTTTTTCTGAATCTGAAATATATAAATATTTAAATAATGAATTTTTAGATTTATTAGATAAAGAAGCTTTAAATAAAACAAGTTTCTGTACTGATAAATTAAGTAGTTTATCTAGTATTACATGTGATGATACTAATACAGATAATTATGTTAAATTATTAGATGTAGCTAATTTCTTAAATAGTGTAAATAAATCTAAATCATATTTAGTAGCATCTGATGAAATTATGTGGTTAGCTGATTATAGTGATGAAAAGATATGGCATACTAATGGAAGTAATGTTAGTCAAAGTTTAGTAAATAGTTTTTATGAAATAAGACCTATGGTAAGACTTAAGAATACTACTATTTATAGTAGTGGTGATGGTACTAAAGAAAAACCATTTGTAGTAGATAAAGATAATAAAATAACTATAGGTAGTCGTGTTAAATTAGGAGAAGATAATTGGATAGTTTATGATACTAAAGATAATGTTAGATTAATGAGAGAAACTACTTTAGAAAAACAAATTGATTTTGATAAAGAAAAATTATCTTATAAAGAATCTAGTCTTATGACTTATTTAAATGATACTTATTTAAATAGTTTATCTTATAAAGATATGATTATTGAAAATACTTATGATATTGGTGAATATAAAGATAGTATTTATGATGTTAAGAAAGATACTGTTAAGACTAAAGTTGGTATTCCAAATATCTTAGATATTAAGTTTGATAGTAAAGTTAAATCATATTTTACATCAACAGTTAATGAAGAAAGAGTTTTAGTATATGAAAATCCATTAAGACCAGGTAAAGTAACTACTTATCGTAGTATGAGACCATGTATTACTATTAGTAAAGATACAGTAAATAAATTAAAATACGTTGATGGTATATTTAAGGTAGGTGAGTAGGATGAAGAAATTAACTATTACATTTTTAATATTAGATATATTAGCAGCTATATGTTTCTTTGTTGTTTATTCACCATTATTTGAGAATTTACAAAATACTATTATATCAACAGCTATGGTTACTAAAACACATGGTTATATTGCACATGTATTTTATAGTGATGAAAGAATAAATAAAGTAGTTGCAGCTAATACAGTACCAAAGATAGATGCTAAAATAGATTTAGACCAAGTAGTTATTGATACTAAACCAAGAGAAAGTTATGATAATGAATATGATGAAGCTATTTTAACAAGAGATGCTAATAATGAAGATTATAAATATTTAAAAATTAAAGTTGGTAAATATGATGCACATTTAGTAGCTATATATGATCCAGGTAAAGTTAAATTATTACATGGTAAGAAGTTTAATACTAAAGATAAATCTGGTAAAGAAACAGTACTTCAAATGACAAAAAGAATGGGAGCTACTATAGGTATTAATGGTGGTGGATTTGTTGATTATGGTTATGGTAGTGATATACCAATTGGTTATGTAATCAAAGATAGTAAAGTTATTTGGTCACCATCTACTAAGAAAATGGATTTAATTGGTTTTTCACAAGATAATAAATTAATGCTTGTTCATACAACCGGTGAAGAAGCTGTTAAAATGGGTATGAGAGATGGACTTCAATTTGGACCATTCTTAATGGTAAATGGAGAAAAACCTAAATTTAGTAATTCTGCTGGAGGATTCTCAAGAGCAGCAAGAGTAGCTATAGCTCAAAGAAAAGATGGTATAGTATTATTCCTTGTTACTGAAGGAACTCATACAGCAGGACCTAATATGAAAGAAGTTGTTGATACATTAGAGAAGTATGGTGCTTATAATGCAGCTAATCTTGATGGTGGAACAAGTAGTCAATTAGTTATTAAAGGTAAATTAATAAATCATCCTAAGAATATTACAGGACAAGCTGTAGTAGGTGGACGTGGTATTATTACTGGATGGGGATTATTCTTAAAATAAAAGCTAGAAATAGCTTTTTTTTGTGATATAATGTTTAGGGTGTAATATTTATGAAAAATAAAAAATATAATATTGGAGTACATATACCATTAGATAGTATTCCAATAGAAGATACTGAATTAGCACTAGAAGAGTTTTCAGCAGGGTCCCTTGCTTTAAAGAAATGCTTAAGAGAAATGTGGATGCATGGATTAAGTACATATTCGTGTAATCCAGGAGAAAAGAATACTTTTGAAATTGGTCATATTACAATGGAAGAAGATGAAGATTTATTTTGTTATTTATCAGAAGAATTATTAAATGATGAAAAGATTAGAATTGATATTAAAGATAATAGACAAATAATTAAATTCCAAGGAACTACTCCAGAAAAAGAAGGGGTTATGTTGATACTTGCAAGAGAAATACAAAGTGGTAGAAAAAAAGGGATTAATAAATTAGTAGAAGAAAAAATAGGTGAACCATTTCCAACAGAATGGGTTAGAAGATTAAGATCATATGATTCTAATATAGAAAGTACTTATTGGGGAGAAAAAGTACTTATAAAGAAAAAATAATGTTGTAAAGTTAAACGTTTTACTTTATAATATAAACTTGTTTAGAGGGTTTATATGAATAAAGAAAAAATTGTACGAATAAGTAAAGCGGTTGAATATGGATTAATTTGTCAAAAGAATGATGATGGCATTATTGAAGTAATAAATACTAGAGGGTTACAAATTAAAGAAATACCAGAAATAACAGATTATCAAGATGATGAAATAGAATGGATTCCATCTGGACTTAATAGTCCTAACAAGTGGCGTCTTAAATAATAAGGAGAGTTTTATGAAAAAAATACTAGTTTGTTTGTTTAGTTTAATTATGATTTTTACATTAACAGCTTGTGGAAATGATAATGATAAAGAAAAAGAAACAACACCAACTATAGCACCAACAAATACACCAGAAGTAACACCAAAAGAAAACAATAACCAAGTAGTTATTGATGATGAAATAATTGATATTGATGATGAAGATAATAAGCCACCAGTTAATGAAGGAACAACTACTGTAAGTGAAGTTATTAACTGTCCAAATTGTGTATTTGCATATTTCAGTAAAGAAGGAGAGGAAGCAGTAAGACTTGGTTCTACTATTTCATCTAGTGACTACACAACTGATATTAATAACTTAAAAACTCAAGGTGGTAAACAAAGACATAATTTCTTTGGATTAGTGCTTTCTGGCAATACTATTTCAAGAGCTTATGCATGTATATTAAAGAATGATAAAATATACTGTATTGAAGGATCAACAAACGGTGCATATCATAATAGTAATATAGCGATATTAAACCAAATATTTACAGCTAGTCAATGTAGAACAATATCAGATGGTCATACATATACTTGTACTGATAGTTCTTATAATGGTGATACTAAGACTAATGGTTATACTAGTCTACATTATGAAACAAGTTGTACTATTTATGGTGGAGATAGTAGTAATTCAGGTAAATTAATTTGCCATTAATAAAAAAAGAGATTTTAAATCTCTTTTTTCTTTACTTTTCGTATATTAATAAGCAAATAATCTCCTTCTATAAATGGCTCATTTAAAAACTCAATATTATCGTATTTTTCACTTAAAACCATAAATGTTTCAACAAGTCTTTCTGTTTTATTCTTACTTATTATATCTTCTTTATCAACAAATTTATTATAACTATCATGATTCTGGTCATATTCTTTTTTAAGTTTATTTGATATAAATTGATGGTATGTATAATTATATACTTGAAGTAATGGTACTTTAATAGTATATATTTCTTTATCACACAAGTAATCTAAAAATATTTTAAGTGCGATTACAAAATCTGGTGAAACATATTTATTACGTAATTCTCTTCTTAATGGTTGTATTTTCTCTTTAATTATTTCATCTTTTTCTTCTCTTATACTTTGAATACCATATATATAACATACTGCTTCACCATCTTCTTTTATTAATTCATAATGAATAGATGGTAATTTGTATCGATAATTCCTTTGAATAATAATACCATCATATAACATTTCACCCTCTCTTTCAAAATAGAAAGAAATATTTTTATTGGTTTCAAACCAATCTTCATTAAATATACTTATAAGATATACAGGTATATCTTCATATTCTTTATATAATTTATTATAATCTGGAAGAATATTAACATTTTTTAAAAATGTTAATTGTTTTTCTAAAAATCGATTAACATCAATAATATCACTAGGGCTCATTCTAAGCCAAATACTTCTAATAAAACTAATACCACGTCTTAATGGTGTATTTTCTAGTTTCCGATATGTAGTTACTATTTCATTTAATAGGTAGAAGAATTTATGATAATCATCTACATTAATATAAATATCTCCATCTTTATATTTTTTATTTTCATATTCTTTTTTAACTCTTCTTAAGTAATTAGTTGATTTTTTATTATGTTTTTCCATTTCATCTAAAGCATCATCGCTAAAAACAAATTTAATATATGGTAAATCATATTCACCACTTTTAATGTCAGGTATAGTTATATTTAAAAAATCATCTATAATTGTTTCCATATTATCACCACTATTATAATTATAACATACTTTTATGATATAATTATTATTGGAGGATAAAATGGCTAGAAAAATTAAAATAGAAGAATATTTAAAAGATAAGAATAAAAAATCATGGAAGAGTGATAGAATTAAACTATTTTCATTAATATTAAATGGTGTTTTATTAGTGTGTGTTATAGTTCTTGTTGCATTATATATATTATTAAGATCAAACTCAATATCTAAAAAAGAACATGATTTAATTGTAACAGGAAAGAATAATACAATAAGTAATTTAGAAGCTAATTTAACTACTTTGGATTATATACTTGATGGTAAAGATTACTTCTATGTAAAAGAAAAATTAGATTTTTTTGATAAAAATATAGTTTTTAAAATCAAGGGATATGGTAATTATTATTATACATATGATTGTGTAGAAAAAAAGACCAATGGAAAAGCGTATACTTATTGGGCATATAATATTGAGGCAGCTAAATCAAGTGGATTAAAGAAAGGTGGATGCTAATGTATAAGAAGTTTTTAACATTTTTGTTTGTTCTTTTTCTTTTCTTTCCAATTACTTGTTTTGCAAGAACAATAAAATATGATCAAGAGAAAATACAATTTGAAATTAATAATTCAGCTTGGATGGAAAAAGCATTATCTGAAGAAAGAACATTTGTAAATCGAAAATGGGTTGATTGTAGTGGTGGAGTTTTGATGACTGGCTCATTAGATTTATATAGTATCTTAGAAATGGATAATTCAAAAAATGTATCTAGAGAAGATTATAATTATATAAATTTATTACAAACTAATAATGATGCATTAATGATTCTTAATCTCATTGAATCAAGTTATGAAGTTAATAATTGGGAATATACTTATAATAAAATGAAATTCATATATTTTAATGGACAAATGAATCAAGATGGTTTAAATATTAACTATGATATATATTTAACTATTAATAATGGATATTTATTTATGTTTCAATATATGAAATCAAGTAATCCATCAAATAATGTTATTTGTATTAATCCACTTTCAGAGGTAGTTTCATCAGCTGAATCAACAATAAATGTAAGAAGTTTATCTGAAAAAAATGATACTTATCAGTTTTTAAGTATACTTATAGGAGTCGCTATAACATTTGTTTGTTATGAAATATATCCATTCATTAGAGTAGTTTTAATGAAAAAAGAATATGATGAAAAACAAGTAAAGAAAATGGCTAAATGGAATTCTGTTATTGTATGTTTAGTGACATATATAATTATTCTGATTATATTTGAAGAAGCAAGAAGAAGTCCTAGTACAGCTATGGGTATTCCAGCAGCATATTTATACTATCTTATAAATAAGAAAGTATGGGTAAGTAAAAATAATAAAGAAGAGAAGAAGAAAAAAGAGAAAAAAGAAAAGAAAGAAAAAGAGAAAAAGAAACAAGAAAAAAAGGAAATAGTAGAAGAGATTATTAATGAAGAATATACTTCAGTATGTTCTAATTGTGGTACTATGGTTAAAGATACAGATATAGTGTGTCCAAACTGTGGAGAATCATTTGATGATGAAGAAGAAGTAGAAGAAGAAATAGAAACAGATATGGATCAAAAATACTCTGATTTAAAGAAATTAAAACAATTACTTGATGAAAAAATAATTACTAAAGCAGAGTTTGAAAAAGAAAAGAAAAAGATATTAAAATAAATTTAAGGATTTATTATGAAAAAAAGACTGCTTGGTAATACTGGTAAAATAATATATAATATGTTGAATAATATCAAGTTTTTTGATATTATTCTGTTGTGCCCTTTTAGTTAAATGGTATAACGAAGCCATGGTAAGGCTTAATTGTAAGTCCGATTCTTACTTAGGGCACCATTTTTAGGAGATAATATGGGATTTTTTGATAAAGAAGATAATGAACTAGAAGAAGATATGAATAATCTTGATTTAGAAGATTGGCAAAAAGATTTAGTTAGAGAAGGAAAATACGATCCAGAAAACTTTGAAGAAGATGATTCAGAAGATGAAGATGACTATTATCATGAAGATGATGAATAGTCATTTTTTATAGAACAAAAAAATCAAGTATTTTATGATATAATTATAATAGGTGATTTTATGTTAAACATAAAAGAAATATTAGATAAAAAAGATTATGTTATTAATAGATTGAAAGATGATATTTCAAAAGAAGAAGAGTATGAGTTAAGACATAGTTTAGTAAGTTTAGTATCTCTTGAAATGGAGAAAAAAGATTATCTAAATAGTGAATTAAATAATGGTTTAACACAAGATGAAATAATTATTAAAAAATATAATGAATTTAAAGAAATATTGGAAACTACACCACAAAATGAAATAGATATAGATGATGATTATTTATATTATTTATTACAAATAGCAGTAAATGTTTTTAAAATGGATGTTAATTATAAAAAAGATGAATTTGAATCATTAAATACAAAAGAAGAAGATAAAGTAGAATTATCAAGAGAATTTTATAAAAGTTTAGGTAATAAAGAAATATTTAATAATGCAAATAAAATTCTAAATGATCCATCACATTATGAGTTTGTAGATGAAATAACTACAAGAAATTCTTTAGGATTTACAGCTTATGATAGAGTATTTAATAAACCATATATGATGATTAAAAAATCTAATAATTTAGTTGAATGTCAAGCTTTTAATCATGAAGTTATGCATGGAATTGATTATTATATAAAACCTTATAAAGCTAAAGATGATTATGTATATTATAATGAAATATCATCATATACTATAGATTATTTATTTTTTGATTTCCTAGAAGAAAAAGGATATGATAAAAACCAAATAAATGTTTTAAGAAGAAAAAGGTATTATTTCACTAAATATGTTAGTGGAAATATCCAAATGGAAATAAGTTTAAGATTAAGTAAACTTCGAGAAATAATTCCTTTTAACCCAAATAATATTAAAGAAATAAAAAAAGTTTTTGATAAAAGATTATTAGTTGAATTATTTCATTTAGAATCTTTTGTTATAGCATATGGTTTATATAAACAAATAAAAGATAATAAAGAAAAAGGTTTAAGTAATTTAAATAAGTTATTAACTAATAAAATACCTAATAATCTTAATACTGATTTTTCATTTATTGATTTAGATAGAAAGACTATTATTGAATTAAGTAAAGAACTAGGTAAAATGAATAATGAAATAATTAATAATAATAAATTTAGGTGATAATATGGAATTTATTAAAACTAAAACTATTCTTACTAAAGTAAAATATGGTGATACTTGGTATGGAGTAGACTATAATATGAACTTATATAGAGGTTGTCCACATGGATGTATTTATTGCGATAGTAGAAGTAACTGTTACCATATAGATAACTTTGATGTACCTAAAGGTAAAGAAAATGCACTACAAATACTAGAGAAAGAATTATCAAAGAAAAAAGATCATGGAGTAGTAGGTATTGGTTCTATGTCTGATACATATAATCCAAATGAATTAAAATATGAACAAACACGTGGTGCATTAAAACTACTTTCTAAATATAACTTTGGTGTATCTATTGATACTAAGAGTGATTTAATACTAAGAGACTTAGATTTATTAAAAGAAATAAATAATAAAAATAATGTTATTATTAAAATAACTATTACTACACCTAATGATGAGTTATCTAAAATAATAGAGCCACATGTATGTGTTTCATCCAAAAGATTTAAAACTATTAAAACTTTAACAGATAATGGTATATTTACAGGTATTATGATGAACCCATTATTACCATTTATTACTAATAGTGAAGAAGATATTAAAGAATTAGTAAGATTAGCTCATGAAAGTGGAGCAAGATTTATACAAAGTTTCTTTGGAATGACTCTAAGAGAAAATCAAAGAGATTATTATTATCAACAGTTAGATAAATATTTCCCTGGTTTAAAAGATAAATATATTAATTATTATAAAAATAGTTATAATTGTCCAGTACCTAATTATAAAAAATTATATAAACTATTTACCAATGAATGTGATAAATATGGAATATTATATAATATGAAAGATATTATTAAAGCTTATAAAAAAGAAATAAAAGATAATGAACAAATAAGATTGTTTTAGACAATCTTTTTTTATTGATAAAATATCGTGATATGTGGACAAATTATATATGATAAAATATTGGCATAAGTGGACAATTTTTATGATGCTTTTATGGAACAATAGTTAATTAATTAAGTTAGATTATTACAAGGTAGATAGGGATGAATAATGGATAGTGGATGTGATAGAAGATATTGAATTATGGGTATAATTATAATTTCTATTATGTTATAATTAAGCTAGGAGTAGTGATTATGGGATGGAGAATAAAAAAAAGTTTAAATTTAGGGCTAGGATTTAGAATTAACTTGAGTAAGTCTGGAATTGGTTATAGTTGGGGATTTCCTGGATATAGAACAACAAAATTGGCTAATGGTGGAGCAAGACAAACATATTCATTACCTGGTACGGGCATTGCATATATAGAGCAACAGGGGGGTAACAACAAAAAAAGTAATAAAAACTATAATGAAAGATCAAAGTTGATTTTAGGTGAAACTGAGGCATATGAGAATACTCCTATTGAGGATATAAAAAAGAACGATCCAATTTTAAGAGAGATTAATCGTGCTGTTTTGTTTAATAGAATAGCAAATATTTTTATATTTTTAACATTATGCATGTTTATGCATGTCGCATTTGTCACAGCATTAATTATAGGAATAATAATGAAAATAATAGTAGCTACAAAGATGAAAGTGAAATTATATTATGAATTTGATGATGATAGTAGAAAAATGTATAATTCATTAAAAGAAATATGGATAATTTTATCTAAATCACGCAAACTATGGCAAATTAATTCCAATACTAGAGTCTTGAATAGAAAGTATAATGCTGGTGCTGGTAATAATGTTGAAAGAAATAATGCTTTTATAATGAGCAAGTTACCATTTTTTATTAAAACGAATATTAGTATTTATGGATTGAATTTGCGAAATCAAAAAGTATATTTTACACCAGATAGAATTTTGGTTTTTAGTCCATTTAAAAGTGCATTTGGTTGTACTTATAGAGATATGCGTTTTAATATCAGTTATCAAAGAATGGTTGAAAGTGAAAGAGTGTATAATGATTCTGAAATAGTTGATTATACGTGGAAATATGTAAACGTTGATGGATCAAGAGATTTGAGATTTAATAATAATAGAAGATATCCAATATGTGAATATGGTGAATTGTCTTTAGAATCTCCATATGGAATAAATACACTTATAGAGTTTTCAAACAATTATATTGCCGATGATATTAAAAGTCAGCTATTATTATTTGGGAATCAATTTAACAAAATATTAGAAAACGCAAGAAACGAAGAGAAAAGTTCAAGTGAAGATGAAGATATTTCAATCGAGAAGAGAAAAATAAAAGATATATCTGAAATTTGTTATAATGAAAAGATAGATCCAATTTATAAAAATGTTTTAAGATACGCTATTTCACGAGATAGCATATCCACATCTTTAATTCAAAGAAGGTTTAAATGTAGTTATGTTAGAGCAAGTAAAATGATTAATCATATGGAAAAAAAGAGGATTATTGGTCCAGAAAATAATTCTAAATTGCGAAAGGTACTTGTAGAAGTAGCAAAAAAGGATGGTGAATAAAAATGAAATATTGTCCTTATTGTGGTTACAAAGTAAATAAAGATGAAAAGGAATGTCCAAATTGTTATGAAGATATTTCTGATGAGTCAAATGAAAAATTGTATCATGCAAGTGTTGAGTGTATAAAATGTGGTTCAAAAAATGTAGATTATAAAATTGCTAAAATAAATAAACATAAAATTGTTTTTGAAGAACAAATATATACATGCAAAGAATGTGGAAAACAGTTTAAAGATAAAAATAGACTAGGGTATAGTTTTAATAATAATCCGCAAATAATATTGAGCGTGACTCAAAAGAAAATAATAAAATGGTTATTTATCATATTAATTGCTGCCATAATATCATTTACTATTATTCATAATAAGAAAGTTGAAGAAGATAATTGGGTTAGAATGGATTGCACAGGTTTAAAAAAGATGTCTTTTAAAAAAATTAAAGAAGATGCACCAGCTGGTAATGATAAATATAAAGGCAATTCATATATTTTTACGACAACCATTGAGAAGATTAATAATAATGAAATAATAACACCGATTGAAAAAGGTGATTATAGTGGTTCATATATCAAGTTCAATAAGGAAGAGGTATATAAACTTGAACGATATAAACGTGGTGATACTATTACTTTTTGTGGAACAGTAAAAAAAATAAGTATGTATCATAAGGTATATGTCGAAAATGCAACAATTATCAAATAAATTATAAAAATTGGGTAAAAACGGGCATATATAAAAACACATGTGTTATAATATAAGTAATCTTATAAAGAGAGATGGAGGGACTAGCCCTATGATATCTCACCAACCTATTAAGTTAGGTGGTAAAGCTAGCATGATAAGATAACTAAAGTAATAATATAATACTTAGAGTTATCTCTAAGTATTTTTTAATTTATTAATACTTTATAAGATTAGAAAGGAGTATTATGAGAAAACAATTTATTGTACAGGAAAAAGATATTAATAAAAGAGAAGAATTCTATAATTATATTAAAGATAACTATAATTTAGTTAATTGGCATCCATATAAAAAAGAATTATTTATTAATAGTAAAAATCCATTTGTTATTGATTTTAATGATAATAGTTTTTGGATTAGTGATAGTATTACATGTAATGCAACTGCAGCTAGTTGTAATGCAATAATAAGTATTGATGAATTTAAGAAAATAGTAAGGGAGTGATTATTATTAGTACATTTAATTATTATATAGGGGTAAGTGGTGTTATAGAAAGAGGATTATTTTATAATTATTTAGTTAGTATTGGTTATAAGAGTTATGGTGATACTAGAGAAGAAATGATTAATAGTCCATATCCATTTGCTATATGTATGAAAAGAAAAGAATTTGTTATTATTAAAAGTGCAACAATGTGTTATTTAAATGAAAAAGCAGGTAAATTTAGAACAGTTGAAGAGTTTAAGAAGATAGTGGATAAGAGGAACTGGTGGCTTAAAAAATAATGCTTTTATGAGAAATTATAGTAAAAATAGTGGCTTTGTATATGATGTATGTTATAATTTTTAGTGTGGACATGCTTGGAGGTTTTGTTATGAAGGAACTTGAAGAAAAAATAGTTAAATTTGCAAAGGATAGAGATTGGTTACAATTTAATACCCCAGAAAATTTAGCTAAATCAATTTCAATTGAAGCCGGTGAACTACTAGAGTGTTTTCAATGGAATAATAATTATAATAAAGATGAATTAAAATATGAAATAGCTGACGTCATGAACTATTGTATATTATTATGCCATCAAATTGGTGTTGATCCAAAACAAATTGTCTTAGATAAAATGAGGATATCAGAGAAAAAGTATCCAATTGAAAAAGCAAAGGGAAGGAGCACAAAGTATAATAAATTATAGTTGTGGTGGAGATAGATGATAGCAATAAAAAAAATCAAATTTAACAATCATTTTCTTTTTGGAAATCAGGAGTTTATATTTTATAAAGAAAATTATAATTATAAAAATATTGTTTTTGCAGGTGAAAATGGTACCGGAAAAACAACAATATTAAATATTATTGATGAAACATTAAAATCAAGTTATTATCTTTATTTTGATTCTGCAAATCTTGAAACTTCAGATACTTTTATTACTCTAGATATAACTGATTTAAATTATATGTTTAAGAATAGAAAGATTACTGAGGCAAGATTATGTAAGTGCAAAGATAAGCGAGGAAACACTATATATAATGTTGATTTCCCTGAATACGACCCCAAATCTATTGAAGATATTTTAAAAGATGGACAACCAATAAACTATCCTTTTGAAATAGATTCTTTGTATTCTAAGGTTGAAATAAACTATACTTCAAGAAATGATGTTAATTCTCTTTTTGGCAATGATGTTGATAAGGTTAACCTATTGGCAAGTAATGATATAGCACATGATGTTATAAAGTTATTATGTACAATATCTATGCTTGATAATAATGATTTTCGTATGTATTATGAAGAAAATGGTGAAATAATAGATGATAGCATGTTAAGAAAAACTAGATTTAATAATGCACTTGCTTTTGCGTTCAATAATAGTTTGGAATACAAAGGATTAAAAAATGGTGAAATGTATAAACCTTTATTCTTAATTAATAACAAAGATGTTGAAATAGAAAAATTAAGTTCAGGTCAAAAACAAATAGTTTTTCGTGGTGCGAGTTTATTGCATAATATAAATTCTGTTTCTGGCTATCCCATTTTGATTGATGAGCCAGAATTAAGTATGCATCCAATTTGGGAACAAAAAATATATGGATTCTATAAAAATTTATTTATGATTGATAACAAACAAACATCTCAAATTTTTTATGCAACCCATTCAGAGCATTTATTAAATGATGCTATGAATGATGAAAGTTGTATGATTGTTAAATTAAATAATATGAATCACGTAGTTATTGATGATAATAATTCTGTTTTACCAACATTAACATTGGGAGAAATAAAGTTTTCGATTTTTAATTTATCGACTATTGATTTTCATACTTCATTATATGCATTTATTGGCAATAATATTGTCACATCAGAGAAAATTATAGATATTGATTCATATTTAGCATCTTGTGCAAACTGCCCACTAAAGTCATATCAATGGATTGAAAGGAATGGAAGACAACACAATTATAAGGCTTTATCAACGTACATTAGAAATTGTATTGATCATCCCAATAGCACCTATAAATATAGCGATAGTGAGTTAAAGGAATCAATAGAGTTCATGATTGGAATAATTAAAGGAGAAGTTTAAGATATGTTAGTATATGAAGGAGTTAAATCAGGATTTATTAATGATGTTGATTTAGGAATAATTGCTGATAAAATTAGAAATAAGTATATTGAAAAAATTAAAAGAAGACCTAGTGCACCAGAATTTAATTCATGGAAAAACTCTATGCAATATATGAGAGGTGTATTAAGTGATAATGAAATACCAGAGAATACTGGTATAGCTATTGAATATAATATTCCACCCACAGGTTGTAGAATAGATTTTATGATGTCTGGATTTAATAAAGATAAATCTAATGTTGTTATTATAGAATTAAAACAATGGGATAAAGCTACTGAAGTTGAAAATCTTGATGGAATATATAAAGTTAATACTTATACTGGTGGTGGATTACGAGATGTAAATCATCCATCATATCAAGCTATGACATATGCAAATTTAATTAAAGATTATAATGAATCAGTTCAATTAAAAGATATTAATGTAGTACCATGCGCGTATTTACATAATTATTATTTTGAAAATGATGATACTTTATTATCTGAAAACTATAAAGAGTATACAGATAAGGCACCATTGTTTGGTCATAATGATGTAATTAAATTAAGAGACTTTATTAAAAGATATATTGAAAATGGTGATGGCGGAAGTATTCTTTATGAAATAGATCATGGAAAAATTAGACCATCTAAAATGTTACAAGATTCTTTATCTCAAATGTTACAAGGTAATAAAGAATTCTATATGATTGATGAACAAAAAATTATATATGAGTATGCATTAAGTAATGCTATTGATACTATATCTAGTAACAAAAAGAACGTAATGATTGTTAGAGGCGGACCAGGTACTGGTAAATCTGTACTTGCTATTAACCTATTAGTAGAATTTAATAACCGAAATATGACTTGTTTCTATGTAACCAAGAATGCGGCACCTAGAAGTGTGTTTTCGGCAAAACTAAGAGGTAATTTTACTCAAACATATATTAATCACTTATTCCAAGGATCAGGAAACTTTGTAGATGAAGATAGTAATAAGTTAGATGTATTGGTAGTAGACGAAGCACATAGATTAAATGCTAAATCTGGTATGTTCCAAAACAAAGGTGAAAATCAAATTAAGGAAATTATTAATGCTTCTAAATTCTCAATATTCTTTATAGATGAAAACCAAAAAGTAACTCTTAAGGATATTGGTAGTGAAGATATGATTAAGAAATATGCTAATGAATTAGGAGCTGGTATATATACTTATGAATTGGATAGCCAATTTAGATGTAATGGATCTGACGGCTATATAGCATGGTTAAATAATTTATTAGAAATAAAAGAAACTGCTAATTTCGACATAGATGGATTTGATTATGATTTTAAAGTGTTTGATGATCCAAATGAAATGAGAAAAGCTATTGAAGAAAAGAATGCTATAAATAATAAATCAAGAATTGTAGCAGGATATTGCTGGGATTGGATTAGTGAAGGTAATGCTAAGAATAATTCTGAAGTTCATGATATAACTATTCCTGAGTATAACTTTGAAATGAGTTGGAATCTAGGTAATTCTCAAACATGGGCTATAGATCCTGAATCAGTTAATGAAGCTGGATGTATTCATACATGCCAAGGATTAGAGTTTGATTATGTTGGTGTTATTATTGGTGATGATATAAGATATGAAAATGACCATATAGTAACTGACTATTCTAAGAGAGCTAAAACAGATCAATCGTTAAAAGGGATTAATAAGATAGCTAAAGAACAAGGACAAGAAGTAGCTAATAGAATAGCTGATTCTATAATTAAAAATACATATAGAACATTAATGACTAGAGGTATGAAAGGTTGTTATGTTTATTGTGCTGATAGAAATTTGCAAGATTATTTGAAAAAATGTAATTAATAATTAAATAAAAAAGATTTTGTATGTTAAAACTGTTCAAAATTGATATTTTTTGATATACTGTCTATATAGGGTAGAAGATATGATGGTGATATTATGAAAAAAATTAGAGTGTTTGAAACTTTTGCGGGTATAGGTGCACAGAATAAAGCGTTTAAGAATTCAAAATTAGACTATGAAATTGTAGCTACTAGTGATTGGTTTATAGATGCTATTCTTGCGTATGATGCCATTCATTGTAAAAAGAAAAGAGTAAAAGTTCCATCTTACGAAGAGCAAATAAAATATTTAGAGCAATTTACTTTTAGCAATGATTCAGTAAAACCATGTACGAATTTGATTAAAAAGAAACCAGAGGAAATTGAAAAATTATATATAGCAAATAAAAGAGTAAAGAATTTGGGATCAATAACGGAAATTCATGCAGATATAATTCCGGATCATGATTTACTAACATATAGTTTTCCTTGTCAAGATTTATCAACCGGTGGTAAGACAAAGGGTATGAAAAAAGGTTCTGGAACAAGATCTGGATTATTATGGGAAATAGAAAGAATTTTAAAAGAATTGTCTGAACAAAATAGATTACCAAAGTACTTATTAATGGAAAATGTTAAAGCAATTTTAGCTCCATCAAATGAAAAAGATTTCAAAATGTGGCAAAACTTTTTGAGAAAACTTGGTTATGAAAATGAGGTTATGGTGTTATCTGGAAAATATTTTGGTGTACCTCAGGATAGGGCAAGATGCTTTATGGTAAGTAAATTTAGAGAAAAGCCCCATATTAAAGAAAAATTGAAATTAAATTTATATCCCGAAAAAAATATTAAAAAGTTTTTAAGAATGGATTATACTAATGAAGTGTACAAAAAAGAAGCTGATGAAGCTCAACTTCCTAGAACAGAATCCAGAGAGAGAATGTGGAAAACTAATAAAAGAGATATAAATAAATTAACATATTTTAATACCATAACATGTAATATGGATAGACAAAATAATGCTGGAATGATTTTATATGACGGGCCTAAAGGAGATTCTTATAGATTGCTAACAGCACGAGAAGCTTTTTTACTTATGGGTTTTTCTGAAAAAGATTATGAAAATGTTAAAGAACTTGGACTTAGCTACAGAAAAACCATTAAATTAGCTGGAAATTCAATTGTAGTTCCGGTTTTAGAAGCTATATTTAAGGCTATGTTTGGAGATGAAGAAAAATGCAAAAAATAATATTACCAATTGATACTAAATCTCTATATTATAATATAAAAAATGATAATTTAAGTGGACATACTGCTACAGTTGCGACACCAATTAAACAAGGTAATTCAATTAATGAGAAGTTAATGAATGTTTACAAAATTCCTATGCAAGTTGATTTTCAATCAAAGCCGGGTCTAATTAGCGAATTAACTAAAAATTCTAAATCGCAAATAAAAATAACTAATGTTTTCTCTTTTAAAAATATAAGTGTTAATAATAAAAAAATAAATATTGACAATGAATTTTGTTTTTATATAAAGGAGGAAATCGATCCTCAAAGAGCACAATTTGGAAGATTAAAATTGCATTATCCGATTTCATTAAAATATGATGATAATGATTGCTCTATTGATAATAAGAACGTAATTAATGCTATTTCTGAAGAATTAAACAATTATGCTTTTGTTGTCACATCATTTGACTATGATTTTGATGAAGATATATTAAACTTTAATGCATTAATAGTTGGCGAAAACCAAATACCATATTCTAAAGTCTTTATAAATAATAAAGGAGTTGGGAATAAATATTCAAATATTTTTAATGAGTATGCTGATTCATACGACATGGAAATAATAAGTCTAAAAAAATACTATCAACAATTTAATCAAAATGTTGATCCTGAAAATTATGGGTTGGTCATAATGAAATGTGAAGAAGAAGCATTTAAATTGATCAATAAGTATCTTGTGGATTCTAATTGCAAAAATATTATTAATTTAAGATCAGACTTTTCTTATTCACTATATGATTTTAGGTATGAAGAAAATGGAATTATAAAATACCTTATTACATCATATACAACAACTAATATAAAATATTTTAATGTTTCTGCCAAACAATTAAAATTTATAAATGATTTTGCCAAAGAAACAAAAATTATATTAATTACAGAGTTATTAACTGCGCCAAAAATAAATGTTTATAATCAAGTGGATTTAAATAAATTTTCTAAATCTATAAATTCATTGATGTTAAAGGAGATAGAGTAGTATGAGTAAAATAGTACAGCAAATACCACCGGCAAATGCTTTGATAAATGGTATTAGGGCAATTGGATATAATTTTTCTACATCTGTTGCTGATATCATTGACAATAGTATTGCTGCAAAAGCTAAAAATATTGATATTTTTTTCGATCCTCTGAGTGATGTTCCATATTTCTGTATTTTAGATGATGGAATTGGAATGAATGAAAATGAATTAAATAATGCTATGATTTTTGGCTCTGATAGGAGCAATAAAGTTGTAGATGAATTGGATTTAGGAAGATTTGGATTGGGATTAAAATCAGCCTCATTATCACAATGTAGAGAATTAATTGTTGTAAGCAAAAAACAGGATGAAATAAATGCTATGTCATATGACCTTGATGTTATAGAAAAAAGTAATGACTGGAATTTATTAATATATGAGCAACACGAAATTGAAAACTTACCTAGAATTGAAGAGTTATTTAATTATGATTCCGGAACAATGGTTATCTGGAGGAAGTTTGATAAAATAGAAGACACTGCTAAAAATTTTGATGAGACTTTTAGAGCAATTGTATCAGATGCAAAAAAGCATGTTGAGCTTGTATTTCATAGATTTTATGATGAGATAAATATAAAATTTAATTATGACAGGATTGGCAGAATTGATCCTTTTCTAACATGTTCAATTCCAAGAACACAAAAAGGTAGAACTGATCCTATTCATATGGATAACGAGACAATAATGGTAACACCCTATATTTTACCTTATCAGAATACACTAACTATTGATGAGAAAAAAATGCTTGGATCTCCTAAGAGCATTTATGATGATCAAGGTTTTTATGTTTATCGAAATAAAAGGCTAATTATATGGGGATCATGGTTACGAATGTCTGTAAGAAATGAATTGACTAAACTAGCAAGGATACAAGTTGATATCCCATCTTCGTTAGATAATCAATGGAGTATGGATGTAAAAAAATCAACTGCTAAAATTCCTGATAAAATTAAGGATTTAATAAAAGCGTCGGTTGAAGAGTCAATTGTAAAAAGTAAAAGCGTTTCGACATTTAGAGGAAAAAAAGAACTTGCTGCTGAAAACAGGATGTGGAACCGAATTACATTACGAGATGGACATGTTAAGTATGAGATTAATAGAGAAAATCCAATTCTTCAATTATTATTTGAATCTGTAGATGATAAAGAATATGATCTGTTAAATACTTTTATATCTCAGATAGAAGATTATATTCCAAAATATAATATTCATAATGATTCGTCTGATATTAATTTAATAATAGAAAATAAAGATGAAACTGAAGAAGAAAAGATGATTGAACAAGTAGTTAAATTCTCAAAATTATTTCCAAAAAATGAAAGAGAACAAAAAATAAAGAGTCTGTTGGCTGCAGAGTGTTATATTAAAGTGGCTAATAAACATGATGATATTTTAAAGGAGGCGATGATCGATGATTGATGATGTTGAAGAAGTTTTGTTAAGAGCATATGGAATGTTAAAAATCTATATGGAAGGAACAACAAAAACACATCAAGAAGTTGTTACAAAAGCTACAGAATTACTTAGTCTCTTCGATATGTCAAATCAGGAATGTATTGATTATGTTGTAGATAAATATGAAGAAAATCACAACATAAAAGCTTATGAGCCAGATGTTTTGGTGGATAGTAACAATCTTCCTGAAACATGGTTATATAACAGAAAAGAAAATACGCCATTGGATCATTTCAATAGATATAAAGAATATCTTCGTAATGATGATTTCCCTGAGGATGCCATTGAAAAAATGGAAAAGTCTACTGAAAAAATATTATCATATTGTGCCGATCCAGAAAATAGAAGTAGATCTTTAAATACTAAGAAAAAAGGATTGGTTATAGGTGATGTTCAATCTGGAAAGACAGCTAACTATTTAGCATTAATAAATATGGCTGCTGATTATGGCTATAAATTAGTAATATTGTTGTCGGGATTAACTGATTCATTACGAATTCAAACACAAAAAAGAATAGACGGCGGCTTCGTTGGAGCGAAAAGTGATTCTATAGGTTCTGATTTTGAATTATATATGGGAGTTGGCACATCAGAGGAAAGGCATTATGCCATTCCAATGACAAATCAACAATTAGATTTTGTCAAATTTAAAAGAGCAAATTCTAACTTTAGCAGATCGGATTTTGCTAAACCTGTCATAATGGTAGTCAAAAAGAATAAAGGAATTTTGACACAGATGAAAGAATGGGTTAAACCAGATAATGACGACATTAAATGTAACAATATTTTAATTATTGATGATGAATCTGATAATGCATCAGTTAATACTAAAAACAAAGATGAAGACCCATCAGTCATTAATAGATTAATTAGAGATATTTTTAACAATTTCCCTATTGCTACTTATGTTGGTTATACTGCCACTCCATTTGCCAATATTTTTATAGATCCTTACGATGATGAATCAAGTAAAGATTTATTTCCATCAGATTTTATTGTTCAATTAAAAGAGCCTGATAATTATTTTGGATTACATAAAGCATTGATGAATGGAGAACATGTAAGAATACTAGATGAGCAAGAGGAAAATTTCTTGCCGGTAAAGCATAATAAGGATGTTGAAGTGTATCCTGAGTTACCGGAAAGCCTTATAGAAGCTATTAATGATTTTATATTGATAAATGTTATAAGGACTCTAAGAGGACAAAAATATAAACATAGAACTTTTATGATAAATGTTTCTAGACTAAATAATATACAAGATAAAATTAAAGATAAAGTAGAAGAATATGTTAAAAAAATTCGAAGTTGTATAGAACAATCATATAAATTGTCCATAGATGAATTCAGAAAAGATCCGAAGTTAAATAAGATATATAATCAATACTTAAAAGATAACTTCTATAAAAAAGTAAGAGAAAATTATTCTTGGGATCAAATTCAAGGAGGCTTAAATTTTGAAGTTCAACAATTTGAATTAACTATAATGAATAATAGAAACTCAAAAAATAGATTTAATTATGATGATTATAAAGACAAGGGAGCTAGATTAATTGCCATTGGAGGCTTCGTTTTATCAAGAGGATTAACTTTAGAAGGATTAACAATTAGTTATTTTAGTAGAAATGCTAATGCTTACGATACAATGCTACAAATGTGCAGATGGTTTGGATACAGAAGTGGCTATGAAGATTTGTGTAGAATATATATTTCACAAATAAATATTGATAATTATGCGGCTATAGAAGATGCGGTAAACGATTTAAAGGATCAGATATCAATTATGTCTTCGAGAGGAAAAACGCCAATGGATTTTGGATTAATGGTAAAAGAATCGCCAGAAACATTAGAAACATCAATGCTGATAACTAGTAGAAATAAGATGAGAGCAACAGAAGAAGTATATAGAAGCTTTAACTTCAGTGGAGCAGATGTAGATACTTCCAAGATATACAGGGATGTTGATACAAATTTTAAAAACAGATTAGCAATAGATGAGCTGGTGATTGACTTAAAACAAAATGGAATTCTTTTAGAAAACTATAATAATAGTGGAAGATATATGTTTAAAGATGTTGATAAGAATATCATTTCAAATTTTATAAGTAAATTATTAATACCAATAGAGAATAGGAAGTTTGATCAAGAAAGTTTATCTGACT
>JAEEGK010006613.1_pt1 | contig 27858 bp, 22 predicted proteins | sample 8958771 | NCBI WGS metagenome assembly JAEEGK01 (sample SAMN16246547, study PRJNA631951) | gut metagenome | biome: gut microbiome; feature: rumen; material: SC-attached | host: Bos | place: Iran: Karaj | collected 2018-10 | reverse complement strand
CCTTGGAGGGAGCGCAGCTACGGGTGACGAAGACGGTGTCATTGGACATATCCTTGAAAGCTACAAGACGGTAGGTTTCGGGATGAATTCCTTTCTTCATTTTACGTAAAAATTAAATTGTTAACAATTTTGGACCGCAAAGATAGTCTTTTCTTCAGAGATATCCAAATCTTTTTTGAGATTCCCGGTCAAGCCGGGAATGACGTCATGGCCGGCTTGACCGGCCATCTCATTTCATGCGGTAAGGGGTGTCTTCGTACAAAACGTAGCGCTTGGCCTTGCGGATCCACTTCTGTTCTTCCAGCTTCATGTGCTCCTGCACCACGTCGAAGGAGATGTCTTCCTTGAGGTAGGCTTCCAGGACGGGATCTGCCAGTTTGGTCCAGAAGGCGGGCTCGAAGTCGAAGGCCGAGTAGTGCTCCCGGAACCAGCGCATCAGGTGCAGCGTGTGCAGCAGGCTGTGGTACGGCTCACCGGGGATCAGCATGATCTGGAAGCCGAAGCAGCGCTGACCGGCGTATCGGCCCGCGGCCGGCGTGAACGAGCAGGGACGCAGCAGGGCGCCGTGCGCCTGGGGCAGTTCCTCCGGGCGGAGGGGCTTCACGAAAGGCGCGCCGATGTACTCGTACGGACGGGCCGTGCCGATGCCGGGCGTGATGGTGGTGTTGTTCCACAGGCCGCCGCCGCTGTACAGGTAGGAGCTGAACAGGCCGGGGATGTCGCTTGCCGGGGCGATGGTCCAGGGCATGAGCTGCCGGTTGGCATCCGTCGCCATGGCCGATATGACATGGATGGGGAAGCGCGCCCCCATCTCCGAGGCGTACAGGTTGACCAGCTCGCCGAGGGTGAGTCCGTGCCGATGCGCGACCTTGGGGACGTACATCTCGCCGGCCACCGCCGGGATGGTGCCTTCCACCACGCGGCCGGAAGGGTTCAGGTGATCTACTATATATAAGGAAGGGGCTTCGTCACCCAGGAGCGCGAGCATCTCCATGAGCTGCATCACGTCCTTGGTGTAGTTGAAGTACCTTACGCCTACATCCTGGATTTCCACCACGACGGCGTTGAGCTCGCGGAGCTGGTCCGCTTCGCAGACGATGTGGTTGGTGCCGGGGGTGAGCTCGGCCTCGCGGGGGTTGAACACCGTTACCAGGTTCCCTCTCTCGCGGAAGATGTCCCACATCCAGCGGCTCTTGGCCGTGTCCCAGCAGTTCTGGGTGCAGAAGCACCCGACCTTGCCGTAGAGCAGGGCCTTGTCCAGCTGGTCCTCCAGGGGTGTAGTCCTAAACGAAAACATGTTTATGATGAGATGCCCGGTCGGGGCCGGGCATGACGTTAACCTATGATTTTATTGGCGACGGCGATGACCTCGTTGCCCAGGGCCTCGGCGGCTTCCATGGTGGAGGCTTCGGAGTAGATGCGGATGATGGGCTCGGTGTTGGACTTGCGCAGGTGCACCCAGGTCTTGTTGGCCTCGAAGTTGATCTTGACGCCGTCGATGTCGTTGATGTTCTCCTTGGCGTAGATCTTCTTGAGCTCGGTCAGGATCTTCTCGATGAGGGCGCTGTCGCTGAGCTGGATCTTGTTCTTGGCGATGAAGTACTGGGGATAGGTCTTCTTGAGCTCGCTCACCTTCATCTTCTTGTGGGCCAGGTTGGAAAGGAACAGGGCCGTACCGACCATGGCGTCACGGCCGGCGTGGATGGAAGGATAGATGACGCCTCCGTTGCCTTCGCCGCCGATGAGAGCGCCCACCTTGTGCATGAGGGTGGTCACGTTCACCTCGCCTACGGCCGATGCATAGTAGGTGCCGCCGTGCTTCTCGGTCACGTCGCGCAGGGCGCGGGTGCTGGAGAGGTTGGAGACGGTGGCGATGGGCTTGCCTTCTTTCTCGGCCAGTTCGCAGAGATAATCGGCCACGCTCACCAGGGTGTATTCTTCCACGAAGGGTTCGCCGTCCTCCTGGATGAAGGCGAGGCGGTCCACGTCAGGATCTACGGAGATGCCCAGGTCGGCCTTTTCCTTCTTTACGGTCTCGCAGAGGTCCACGAGGTTGGCCGGAAGGGGTTCGGGGTTGTGGGCGAAGTCGCCGGTGGGGTTGCAGTTGAGTTCGATGCACTTGACGCCCAGGCGCTTCAGGAGGCGGGGCATGATGATGCCGCCGACGGAGTTGATGGCGTCCACCACCACGGTGAAGTGGGCGGCCTTGATGGCTTCGGCGTCCACGGCCGGCAGGGCCAGGACGGCGTCCAGGTGCTTATCGGTGAAATCTTCTTCTTCTACGCTGCCCAGGTTGTCCACCTCGGCGAAGTTGAAGTCCTCTTTCTCGGCCAGGTCCAGGACGGCCTGACCTTCCACGGCGGTGAGGAACTCGCCCTTGTCGTTCAGGAGCTTGAGGGCGTTCCACTGGCGGGGGTTGTGGCTGGCGGTGAGGATGATGCCGCCGTCTGCATTAGCGAAAAGGACGGCCATTTCCGTAGTGGGGGTGCTGGCGAAGCCGCACTTCACGACGTCGATACCACAGCCGATGAGGGTGCCGACGACGAGCTGTTCTACCATGTCACCCGACATACGGGCGTCCTTGCCGACGACGATCTTGTAACGTTCGCCGTTGGGGCGGGCCTTGCGCTGGGGGAGGGTGGCGGCATAGGCTGCCGTGAATTTGACAACGTCAATGGGGGTGAGGGCGCCGCCGGGGGCGCCGCCGATGGTTCCGCGAATACCGGAAATGGATTTAATCAGTGTCATATTTTGTGAGAATTATCTGCGATAAATCGTACAAAGTTATTAATTTTGCAGGCTCTAAACAATAGTTTTTTTATGAAAGGTTTCTGGACTGTCCTGATGCTGGTTTTTTCGAACGTTTTCATGACGTTCGCCTGGTACGGACACCTTAAGTTGCAGGAGATGAAGATCTCTACCGGATGGCCGCTTATCCTGATCATCCTGTTCTCCTGGGGTATCGCTTTCTTCGAGTACTGCCTCACGGTGCCGGCCAACCGCATCGGCTTCATCGAGAACGGCGGCCCGTTCAACCTGATGCAGCTCAAAGTGATCCAGGAAGTGATTTCCCTGACCATCTTCACGGTTATCGTGACCTTCTTATTTAAAGGTCAGACCCTGCAGTGGAACCACCTGGCAGCCTTCGTTTGCCTGGTCCTTGCAGTTTTCTTCGTATTTTTGAAATAAAAATTTGGAGATTCAGAATTTTTGCGTACCTTTGCACTCCCAACCGCTGGGTTCGTATAACGGTTAGTACTCGAGATTCTCAATCTCGCAATAGGAGTTCGATTCTCCTACCCAGTACCAAAAGCGCTGCCTCAATGAGACAGCGCTTATTTTTGTGTCTATATATGTCCTCCGCCTTCTTGTTTGAGCTGGGCGTCCACTTTGTCTTTTTCGGCCATCAGGAGCTCCAGGAGCCAGTCTTTCTGCTCTTCGGAGAGGCCCAGGTCGCGGCAGGCGCTCTCGTAGCGGTTGATGATGGCCTCCTGGTAGCGGTGGTACAGCAGGGACTTGCGGATCTCCTCCTCGATGGTCTCGTGCTCGATCTCGTAGCTCTCCTTATAATAGTTCTTATAGGTGAGCTCGGAGGCGTAGTTGAGACAGAAGAAGAACAGGCCGCTGGAGAGGATGACGATGCCGATGATGCCCAGCGGCAGCGGAACCACTTCGATCAGGCCCAACATGCCCAGGGTGCCGCCCACGCTGAACAGCGCCAGGGCGATGAGCTCGTACTTATAGTATTTGAACAGATTCAGTTTCATAACTGGAGCGTATTGAAGTTTCTTTTACGGAGGAATTTGATGCGGAGGCTGTTCTCGGCCTCCATGGCGTCCAGGGCCCGCTGGAAGGCGCGCCGGTCGGTGAGCAGGTTGGCGTTTCTTTCCCGCAGCTGATCCAGGTTCTCCCGGAGTCTCCACTGCTGGACGATGATGGCGATGAAGGCCACCAGGAACATGACCAGGAAGCCGGCCATGATGGCCATTTCGTTCTGGACCTTGAGCTGCTGGGCCTCTTCCCGGAGCTGGGCGTTGTTCATCTCGGCGTCCAGGATGGCGAGGTCCTCGTTCTGCACGCGGATGTAGGTCGAGTCTTTCTCTTCCATCAGGCGGGCCAGTTCGCCGTAGGCCTGGGAATACGCGCCCATCTCGGCATAGAGGGAGTGCTTCTGCGCCAGGCGGTCGTGGTCGTTGCGGAGGGCATCGGCCCGTCTGAGCGCATCAATGAAGGAGCCGCGCGAACGGAGGTAGGTGATGTCCAGGGCTCCGCGGGTGTCGGCGTCCGTCTGGAAGGTGTACAGCGGGTCTTTGACCAGGGACTGGTAGAGCTCCCAGAAGGCGGGGTAGTCGCCTTGCGCATAGGCGAGGACGGCGCGGGTCATATCGGCCTTCAGGCGGATGGAGGGGAAGAATTCTTCGTATTCCTCGGCGCGGGCGCAGAAGGCTTCGGCCTCGGGGAAGCGGTTCATGCTCACGTTTTCCTGCGCCAGGAGGATGTAGAGGTTGGGCAGTTCCTGCTCCGAGCGGCTCTCCTTGCAGTAGCGCACGGCCTTTTCGAGGTTCCTGACGGCGAGGACGTGGTTCTCCCGGTAGCTTTGGATGAGGCCGATGATGCGGTAGGCGTACATGCGCCCTTCGGGCCTTTTTTCGGCCGATGCCAGGCGCTCCATGGCCCTCGCTTCCAGCATGGCCTCGGAGACATAGCCCAGGCGCACGAGGAATTCGCTGTACTCGTGGAGGGTGGAAAAGTAGAAGTCGCGGAGGTCCTTGCGGTCGGCCAGGAGGGTCTTGACCTCGGCTGCGGCTCGGCTCATGCGGTCGTAGTCCCCTTGCACGAAGCGGACGGGGATTTCCAGGGACAGGCCGAGGCACTTGTAGCGGAAGTTGTTCTGACGCACGCCGGCTTGGTAGAGGGAATCGGCCAGGGGAAGGTTCTCCAGGCTGAACTCCTGCATGCGCCCGTAGGCATAGCGGAGGAACGTCTCCTGGTCCACCCGGAGACGGTTCACGATCTGTGCCGGGGCTGCCAGGCACAGGAGCAGTGTCAGGCTGACGGCCAACAGGCGGCGCATAGGCTAGCGTTTTTTATTCTCGACGATAGACATCTGCGTGACGACGCAGCTGAGCAGTTTCTCCATGATGATGGGCTTCATGATGAAGTCGTTGGCGCCCACATTGAAGCCTTTGATGACGTCCTCGTTGGAGTTGAGGGCCGACAGGATCACAATCTGGATATCGGAGGTGGTGGGGTCTTCCCTCAGGCGGCGGATGACCTCGAAGCCGTCGATACCGGGCATCATCAGGTCCAGGAGAATCAGATCCGGCCTTTTTCTGGCTACGGCGTCCAGCGCTTCCTGGCCGCCACCTGCCGTGCGCAGCTCGAAGTTAAAGCGCGACAGCATCTTCTGAACCAGCAGAAGGTTCAGGGGGATGTCATCTACTGCCAAAACACTGTATTTGGAGTAGTCGTGTTCTTGGGCATATAACGGAATCATAGTTTGTAGTTTATGTGGTTATAGACAGGGGCTCAGTACAAAGATATTAAGTTTAAGCGTACCCTCAAATTTTTTTTACAGGGTATTTGAAGATACCCTGGCCGCCCAGACCTTCGGCGTGAAGCCTGTGATGCGCTTGAAAGTACTGTTGAACGACGATGCGCTCAGGAAGCCGCAGGCCCTCGCAATCTCTTCCTGCGTGGCGTCCAGATGCTTGCGGATGAACTGCTCGGCGTAATCTACGCGCAGGATGTTGAGCACTTCCGGGAAGCCCAGGTTGTAGGTGCGGTTCACCATCTTGGAGACGTAGGTCTTGTTGGAGTGCAGGCGCTCGGCTACGTCGGTGAGCGTGAGGCTGGGCTGAAGGAACAGCTGTTCTTCCATCATCAGGTGCTGGAAGCGGGTGAGCAGGCTCTCCTCATCCTTGGACATGGGCACGGGGCCCAGGACGGCCGATGTGAGGGACATGGCCTTGGACTTGTTGCCGATGGTGCGTCCGGGCGATTCCACGCCGGCCTGTACTTCCAGGCGGGACAGTACGTGCGTGAGGGACTCTCCGTGCAGCTGGCCCACCAGGTCCGAGATGACTTCCTCGGCCATGGCGCTGGCGTTCTCTTCGGAGTAGTTGTAGCGGAAGGCGGTGCGGATCTCCGAAATGGAAATGAACTCCTTGGCGCTGAACAGGGCGAAGAAGCCGAAGAAGAAGTCCATGACGATGATCAGGTGGACCAGGATATCCATGTATGCCTTGCCGTCGTTGTAAAAGAGCGTATGCAGGAGGATCTTGGTGCCCAGGCCGATGATGATGAACATCGAAAGGGTAACCTGGATCTCCAGCACGCGCATGCGCCTTCCCTTGACCAGGAAGTCAATCCAGTGGGAAGGCTTGAAATGGAATTTCAGGTGCATCAGGACGAAGTGAGCGAGCTGGATGAGGGTCTCTGCGATCATGATCCAGTTGAATACGATGATGCTCCAGAAGTAGTAGGTTTTCTCCGTTCCGTTATGGAAGAGGGCGTCCCCGCTGTAGCCGGCGTGGAGGCGTTCCAGGAAGTCGTTGGTGTTGGTGACGCCGTAAATACTTGTGATGATGAGGGATGCCGTGAAGAGCATGGCAGGCAGCACGACCCAGAGGGTCTGGTAGGGCCGATGCTTGTAGCTGCCGGACAGATGCGCGAAATAGATGCAGTTGAGCGGGATGATGGCCGGCGTCATGAGCTGGATGACCAGGACGGAAATGGCCTCGGATTTCACCAGATCTGCCAGGATCAGGTCTCCTGTCGCGGTGAAGAAGATGGTGATCATGCTCCACAGGAGAATGTGGTATGTCTTGGTCCGGGCCGCCAACAAGCTGTGAACGGCCGCCCAGAATAGGAAGACAAGTCCCGGTGTAAGATATAAGAGGGAGGGACGCATTTAGGCGCTAAAAGTCGTCGTTGTTCTCGTAAATCTTGGTTTCCCAGTCGTTGACGCTCGCGTCGAAGGTGATCTCGCGGTACAGACTGCTCAGGTCCAGGCCCAGGTGGAAGGTGTACTGCTTGCCGGGTATCATTGTATTGCCCGGAAGGATACCGTACAGGAGGTATTTGCGCACCTGGCCGGGGAGGGGAGCATAGTATTCATCTCCGATGGTGAAGCCTTCCACGTCAAATTCTACCTCTACCCACTGGCGGGTCATGATGATGTCGTCGGGGATGGCGTAGAAGCGGGCGCTTTCCGCCATGTGCTCCACCAGGGCGTCCCGGCCGACGAAGCGCTCCTCGGAGGAGCCGACGCCGACTTTTTCGTCACCCTCGAATACGGTGACGTTCCGGTAATAGCCCTGGAAATCCCAGTTGCCGCGGCCCAGGGTGATGTCGTTCACATAGACGCCGGCCGATGCTATGTTGCCGGCAACGAGTTTTCTGAGGTGGATGTGGCCCTGCAGGGCCTTGGTGGGCGTTATGTCGCAAACCTTGAAGCCGATGTCATTGGTGATGTGGCCGAATTCCAGCGGCAGGGTGTTCAACTGGGTGATGCTGCGCTCGACCGTCCTGGATACCAGCGGGCCTGCTTCCGTATCCGTAGCCTGGAAGGGGATGGAGTAAGCGCGGTTCCCCTGCTCGAAGGTAACGTCCTTCACGTGGGGATAATAGGCGCTGAACAGGATCTGGGAAGGGATTTCCAACAGGTTTCCGTCCAGGTTGAGGGCGTACTTGCCGTTGTCGTTGGTGGAAACGGGCACGTTGTTCAGCAGCAGGGAACCGGAGTCCTCTTCCACGCCGATCAGGGAGAAGGGACGGCGGATATCCATGGTGGCGAGAAGGTCCTTTGCGTCAACCAGGTCTCCCTTGGTAGAGGGGATGACGCGGGGCGCGATGCGTGCGCTGGGGATGGCCTCGCCGTTCCTGGTTACGGAAATATCGAAGAAAAGTTGCTGCGTCCCGAGGACGGCGTCCGGCTGTTCAAGACGCTGGCAACCCATGAAAACCAGGGCCGTCAGAACTACAGGTATTATGCGTGCGCGTAACATCGCTGCAAATATAATAATTTTCTCCAATTCGCTAGACCTTTTTACTTGAATTTACTCGCTTAATCGTTTTAATTATTTATGATTCGCAAATTTTTATGAATTGCTGAAACGGAAATTTTTCTGGGTTCGATTTTGTTTCATGTGTGGGCCGTGTTTGTGCACAATCTACTCAGTTTAGTGGCGTATTTTTATATTAATGAAACGAAATTGTAAGGATTTATGGGAGTTCGACGTATTCAAGAATCATAAAATTCTTTTGAAAGGCCTATTTTTTCTTTTGAATACTAGTATTTTTCATTATAACTTTGCGACCGTTTTTTAGCGGTTAGAATGCTTCTCGCAAATTGTCACATTTTTACATTGACCACAGCAACACGAAAAGTTGCCGTGGCATTGTTGTTGGCTACTCTGACCTCTATTTTTTTACGCGCGCAGGTACGTGACATGTACACGCGTATTAACGTCCTTTTCCCGGTCAACCGCGCCGTCCTCCTCAGGGATTACGCCAACAACGAGCAGGCGCTCGCCACCCTCGACCGTTACCTGGACGAGACCATTCCCGCCGATATCCGCCTGGTCGTCATCTACTCGGCCGCTTCCCCGGAAGGTCCCGGCGCCAACAACCTCTCCCTCTCCCAGCGCCGTGGTGAAGCCCTCAAGAGCTACATCCTCGCGATCCGCCCCGATCTGGAGGACCGTATCGAGTTCCATTCCGTTGGTGAGGACTGGGGTGAACTGAGCGTCATGGCCGCCAATACCCCGAAGTCCGAGCGCAAGGCCCGTCTGCGTAATCATCCGGATTACAAGCAGATCGCTGCCTACACGCTGCCGCAGCTCCGTTATGCCCGTGTGGATGTGACCCGTGAATCCCTGCCGTCCCTTTCCCTGGACGCACAGCTGGACTGGTCCTCCCTGTCCCAGCAGCTCACGGTTCCCGCTCCGGCTTTCCGCAAGCCCGGTATCCGTCCGGTCTTCGGCCTTAGCACCAACCTCCCGTATGACATCACCTACATCCCCAACTACGGTGTCACCTCCGTTCCCAGCTTCAGCCTGGAGTTCTACCCGGCCCGCGGTCACTGGACGGTAGGCGCAGACGTGGAATGGCCCATGTGGAAGCATTACGAGGATCACCGCTTCCTGCAGGTAAACAACATCACCCTCTGGACCCGCCGCTATTTCAAGCCCGTTGACGGCCGCTTCAAGGGCGCCTATCTGTTTGCCAACGCCAACGTCGCCCGTTACGGCATCGGCTGGAACGCCAAGGGCTGGGAGGGCGAGGGCATCGGCGCCTCCCTGGGCGCCGGCTACAAGGTGCTCCTGGGCAAGCGCCTCTTCCTGGACTTCGGCGCCGCCGTGGGCGCTTTCTACTCGGCTTACGACCCTTACGTGTACGGTTTCGACCTCACGCAGAGATATTACTACGATTACGACGGCGACGTGGACAAGTTCACCGCCCGCCGCAAACGCCTGATGTGGGTGGGCCCGACCCGCCTGTACATCTCCCTGGGCGTGGACCTCTTCAACCGTCGCAGAAAATGATGCAGCGCAGACTCATATCGCTTATGGCTGCGTGCGTCATCCTGCTTGCCGGCTGTTCCATCGAACCGCCGCTGTATCTGCGTCGCCCGGTGGCTGCCCGCCTGGTGCTGGCGACCAAGGTGAACATCGACGTCATGTGGCAGCTCAACTGGCAGGCCCAGTGGCAGTTCAACTGGAACACCGCCGCGCTGGGTCCGCTGGGTTATACCGAGCCCGCCAGCATGCGTCTGCATCTCTACACGCAGGACCTGAATGGTGCCCCTGCCTCGCATGCCGTCCACAATTTCGTGGGAATGACCTCTACGATGGACGTGTTCGTGGGCAAGCACAACCTGCTGTTCCACAACAACGACTCCGAGGCCCTGCTCTTTACCGCCGAGAACGACCTCGCTCCCGTCCACAGCTACACCCGCATCATCTCCTCGGGCCTCAAGTCTTCGAACCAGGTGCACACCACCGCGCAGAAGCTCTCCGGCATGACCAAGGCCGATGAAGTGGCCGAGGAACCCGTAGCCCTGATGCCGGACGGCCTCTTCTCGCTGTTTGACAGGGACCGCGTTATCACCGACAACCCCGACGACTACGTGTTCGAGGACGGCCGATATGTGCTCAAGATCACCGGCGACCTTACGCCCGCCACCTATATCTATCTGATCCAGATCAAGCTCCTGAACAACAACGGCCGTGTGGTCGGCAGCAGCGGCGGCGCCGCCATCACCGGCATGGCCGAGGGCGTGAACCTTTGGACCAAGGAGACGCACGACAACACCGTGAGCGTTCCCATGGATATGTATATGGATCGCGCGCAGGACATGATGGGCGCGCGCGTATTAAGCTTCGGCCTGCCGGGCTGCAACCCCTACGACGAAGCCAGCGTGGCCGCTGCCGCCAAGAACGACCATTTCCTGGTGATCAACGTGAACTATTCCAACGGCAGTTGGAGAAACGTGCGAATCGATATCACGGACGATGTGAACGCCCTCCCGCTGGGCGGCGTCATCACCCTGGAGATCGATGTGAATGACTTTCCGCCGGATACGAGACCGGTAACCCCCGGAAACAGCGGCGGCTTTAATGCCCTGGTTTCCGATTGGGATGAGAAAATAGGAACAACAACTATAAGTGATTAATTATTTACTCATTATATTTTTAACTCTTAACCAAAAAACATTTTAATGCGTATGAAAAAGATTCTTTTCATCGCCGCAGTTGCCCTGGCAGCTGCCGCTTGCAGCAAGACCTACAGCGTGGGTCCTGACTCCCAGAAAGCCATTGGCTTCTCCTCCTGGAACGACCAGATGACAAAGACCGACAAGAGCGTCTTTGCAGATGGTGACAAGTTTAAAGTGTTCGGTTACAAGCACAACGGTGCAACGGACCGCAACACGGTTTTTGATGCCGTTGTAGTAGAAAAAGGCGCTACCGGCTGGACTTATTCTCCCATCCGTTTCTGGGATGCCAATTTCTCCGACTACACTTTCTTCGCTATCTATCCTGAGGATATCCTTGCAACTGGCGACTATGCTCAGAACGGTGGATTTACCACCAATGTACTTGAGTACGATGGCGTCAATGAGGTTACCCTTGTTGCCAAGAAGAAGCACGTTGAAAAAGGTACCGGCTATCCGGCTTCTGTAAACATGGTTTTTGTGCACGCTGCTTCCAAGGTTGACATCAAAGTGAAAAAGCACAACGAGATTCTGGACACCAAGCTCACCGTCAACTCCATCGCGCTGAACAACATCCAGGAAAAGGGTATAATGACCGTTGCTAACTATGACGATGCTAATGACGGTAAGCCTTCTATTAGCTGGGCTGTTGCCTCCCCGAACCAGGTGAACGCAGGCACCGATGCAGCCTACAAGAACACCACAGCCACCGTACTTGCTGCCGGAACCGGTAATACGACGGCTACGGCTGCCAGCCTGATTAACGGTCTTATCGCCATGCCTCAGGGCTTTACCTCCGGTACCGATGCACAGTCCATCACCATCAACTACACCATCACCACGGGTACGACCGGCAGTGAGGACTCCATCAACTACGAGGCTACCTTCGAGATTGGTAAGTTCGACAAGACCGATCCTAACCCCGACGACAAGGACAACACTGATCCTTTCATCGGTGCTTGGGAAGCCGGTGTCCACTACACCTACTACATCACCATCAATGCTCAGAACAAGATTACCTTTACTGCCAGCATTGAGGATTGGAGTGAGGTTGTTGACGGTCACTACTACATCATCAAGTAAAATCCTAAATGATTAATCGCATCATACGCATAGCGGCTCTGGTTGCATGGGGCGCCCTGGTACTCCCGGGGTGCTCCGTGCGGCTGGACAGCCCGTTGCAGGACGAGGCCGCCATCGGCTTCAACGCCGGGTCCACGCTGCTGCGCGAAGATGATGCAACTGTCAAAGGCGGAGTCATCAAAGACGGAACCGAGTTCTCCGACCAGGACAACTTCTTCGTCTATGGCTCCAAAACGCTGCCTTCAAAGCGCAGTACCGTGTTCAGTGGAGACCGCGTCTATGTGGACGGTGCCAACAACTGGGACTACACTCCGCACCGCTTCTGGGACTTCAATAGCAGCCGATACGACTTCCTGGCCATCGCCGGCCCCGATGACGATTCGACCATCAGCTGTGACCCTTCGCAGGACGGGGCCCTGACCGCCCAGGTCTCGTACGATCCCACCGTAGCGCAGTACGACCTCATGGCCGCCTGCAAGCGCCGCCTTACTGCGACCCACTCCACGGATCCCGTCAATCTGGTTTTCCACCACATGCTCAGCGCCGTGAGCGTCGTCATTATCAACGACTCTCCCAGCCAACTGTCCATCACGCTGAACAGCTACAAGTTCCAGAACCTGTGCACGCAGGGCATCGGGACGGTGACACAGGACGACGATACCCCCGTTTTCTCCAACGTGTGGTCCTATCCCGCCTACAACACCAACCAGGTCCTGGGTGCCGCTCCGGGAAAAGTCCTTTCCGGCAAGGGCGGTACTTATCCCGGAGAAGGAGAGGTTCCGGTCATCGACCTCATGATCCCCCAGGAGTTCGGCTTGTCGCTCACTTACATTCCCCGTCTCATCCTGAACTATTCCTATCAGGAGGAGGGGAAGGCGGAACCTACCAACGTTGTGACCGGTGTGAAACTGGAGGAAATCAAGTCCATCGCCGACGATTCCTATATCACCAAGTGGCTGCCGGGTGTCCGGTACCAGTACCAGGTGCATATCCGTATGGGCGGTGGCCTGCGCGTAAGTGTCAGCACAACCCCCTGGGAAGAAATCCATGCCGAAACGCCCGGTTTGACGATATGATGAACTTCCGTCCATATCTTCTGCTTTCAGTGGCACTTGTGCTGCTGACGGGCGTTTCGTGTATCCGGGAAGAGGTTCCCGGCCTGCCCGGCCGCATCACCCTCACACTGAACACCGCCGAGGAAGAGACCAAGGCCGGTGACGGTGTGGTGGAAGATGGCGGCGGCATCGCCCGCAACGGAGAGGATCCGGACCTGATGATCGCCCTGGTCAACCGCAGCGGCCGCGTCATCGCCCGCTATCCGGGCGACGGCGACCTCCTGTCGGTCGAAAGCACCAACTCCACTGTCGAGTTCCAGGATATCAACGCCGGGACCTACACGGTTTACGCCGTGGCCAACGCCCAGGGCCTGGAGGCGGCCACGCGGTCGGCCTTCTCATCGGCCACCACCTCTTCGGAGATCGAAGATGTGCTCGTGCTTCCTTCGGACGGCAGCGCTTCCTTTCTCGGCGGCCGCATGCCGCTCTCGGCCAAGGGAAGCGTGACGGTGAACGCCGGCGGTAACGGCCAGGTGAACCTTGACTTATTACGCGTGTTCGCGCGCGTGAGCCTGTCGTTCTTCAACGAGACGGGCGAAGAGCTTACCGTGAGCGACTGCACGGTCTCCATCGAGAAGATGAGCCCCTTCAACGGGTATCTCTTCGGAGGACGTTCGGCCGATTATGTCTCCAGCCCTACGCCCGCTGCCCTCGTGCTGAGCCACGCATCGGCCGTCACCATGGCCGACCAGAGCTCCACCTCCTTCCAGAACCTCTCCCAGCTGGTCTTCCCCAGCCGTGCGCCGGCCCATCCTCCGGGATACCGCTACCTCTGCGCCATCTCCTTCACGGCGGGCGGCAAGCAGTACAGTTTCCAGGATCTTCCCGTGCACGACCGCCGGTCGGCCGATATCCAGACGGTGGGACGCAACCAGCACCTGAAGATCGAAACCCGTATCGGCAAGAAGACCGAAGATGAAAATGTTGTTTCCTTCTATTTTGAAGTAGGAGACTGGCAGTATGACAAAGAAGCGTTTGTGTGGTTCCATTAGTATGAAGCTGAGATATCTCATAGGACTGTTCCTGGTCCTGCTTGCACTCTCCTGCAGGCGGGAGGAGGAGCTGCACCCCGGCCGTGTTCCCGACGGGGAACCCGTGACCCTGCATATCGGCTTCGGAACCCCGTCTTTCCTGAACGTGGAGATCGGCACCAAGTCGGAGGCCAGCCGGGCCGATGAGTCCTACGTGCACGACCTATACGTGATGATCTTCGACGCCGACGGACGCCGCTTCTACAACCGCTACTTCACCTACGAGCACAAATCGGCCGACCTGGCAACGCTCGAAGCCCAGCCCAACGAAGGCTGGTATGTGGAGAACTCCGAATACGACGGAGACAAGCAGGCCTATACCACTACCCGCGGCGTGGTCAAGGTTTCTACCGTTTCCCGGCAGAACTGCACGCTGGTGGTCCTGGCCAATGTCAACAATTCCATTACCACGCTCAACGGAGAGCGTGACGCCCTGGACTGCCTGTCCGACATCTCCACGCTGGAGCAGCTGCACAACGTGAAGGTGACCATGCGGCAGGAGATCGTGAACCGCACGGACCTGTTCATGATGCTGGGTATGACCGACCCCGTCATGGATACCGGCTCCTCTGTCTGGGGCAGTTTCTCTCCCGAAGGGGAGTACAACGAAGACGGCACCAAGGTGATGCTGAACACCTTGGAGGCCAAAGTGAAGTTCTACGTCTCCTACGACGAGACTTACATCAATCCCTCCAGTACGCAGGCCCGCCACTGGAAGGTTTACAACGCTCCTTCCGCCGCGTACCTGACGCCCCACGCCGCCGACCCCGACAACGTCGCCTATTTCTCTACGGAGGAGGCCTATTTCGAAGGTTCGTACCGGGATGCCAACGACAAGGTCTGGCAGATATTCTCCTTCTACGTGCTGGAGAACCGTCAGTCGGCCAAGATCAACGGCAGCATCGAGGCGCTGGCCGAGCCGGACTACTACCTGCGCGAGAAGCAGGAGAAGAGCGCCGACCCCAAGCACGAAGGCTATGAGGTCAACGGCGACTGGCTTTACGCCCCCACGAAGGCTACTTATGTCAAGTTCGACCTGGTGATGGGCTTTACGGATGCGGGCATCAAGGCCATCCTCGGCCAGGATACGAATTTCTCCGAGCATGCCCTGTCTTCCGAAGTGCGCTATACCATCCACCTGGGAGATTTCACTTCCAGTGAAGGTTCCGTGCACAATTTTGACAATTACGATGTGGCCCGCGGCCACGCTTATTCCTACTACATCACTATTCAGAACTCCGAGAAGGTCTATGTGGAGGTGGCCGGTGAAAAGGGCGATACCAACAAGATCCGGGAGGACGAACCCGGACAGGAAGGCTCCCTGATGCTGGCTACCACCGACCTGGTGAACTGCGATGCCCATTACGAGTACCACTGCATGACCTTCGACTACGACAGGGAACTGGACGGCAGCCTCTTGTCCTGGTACGTGAAGACTCCTTTCGGCGAGGGCGCCGCCCACTATGACAGCGATATCCACGACTGGGTCTCTACTTTCGACGACGACCAGTGGGTGATGTTCCGCGTGAACGATATCGAGTATGACAACCAGGGGAATCCCGTGGATTACTCCGATATCCGCCAGGAGTATCCGGGTATCGGCGCGTATGACCCGACCTGGCGTCCCTCCAAGGGCTATCCCTGCCCGGACCTGATGGATATCCATCAGCTGGTGATGTACATTTTCGACCAGACCGACCGCAAGCGCAATCCGGGCGGCGAACTGCCCAACGACTTCGTGGCGGACCGCATCCGCGTGACGGCTTTCGTGGACGAATACTACTACGAGTCCGACCCGCTCCTGAAGACCGGAGAACCCGATCCCGACCTCTGGCGCAAGTTCGTGAACGCCAAACCCCGTGAACTGCACATCCTGTCCAATGCCCAGTTCAGCAAGGACCGCCAGAGCACGGTGGTGACTTCTACCCACGCCATCATCCAGCAGTCCATCCAGTCTTTCTACAACGTCTATTCGCCGAACCTGTCCTCCCTATGGGGTACCGAGCATACGGACGAGATGTCCTATGTGAACCGCGTGAAGAAGGACTACGACGGACAGCACGAGCATGTTTGGAGATGGTGGCCGGAAGGGGTGGGCCTCCCCGCCGGAACGAGCGTACGTCCCACTTCCGATGAGAACGGCCGCATGAACACGGCTGCCCTGTGGGGCCTGTACACGAACGAGGTCCAGCACTGGACCAACGCTCCCGAAGGCTCCGGGGAATCCTACACCGGTTTCCTGTACTACAACGTGAGAAACGTGGTGCCGGAACTGCTGGACGAGGCCAAATACCTGGCCTATTCCTGCCTGACCCGTAACCGCGACAACGACGGTGACGGCATCATCGAACCGGAGGAACTTCGCTGGTACACCGCATCCGTGAACCAGCTGGTGGGCATGTGGGTGGGCTACGAGTCCCTGTCCAAGAGCGCCCGCCTGTACCAGCCGATCGATGCCTCCGACAAGGTCAACGGCCTGAACTGGCGCTCGTGGGTGGTCTCCAGCACGGCCGACAACGTGGCCGACCCCGTGATCATCCGCGCCGAGGAAGCCGCCACCCGTTCCGACTATACGTTCTACGACTGGGCCGGTTTCTCGAAGGACGACCGCGACAAGGTGTCCTCGGTCCGCTGCGTGCGCAATATCGGCACGTATCAGGACAACGGTGTTACGAAGGATGTCACCCGTGCGCCCTACGATTTCATGGTGAACCAGTATTACGAATTCCCGGCCGGCTCCGATGCCAACGGGAAGGTGCTTCCCAACGAGGACGGAACCTATACGGTACGTTTCACCAACTTGAACCCCAAGTCTGTCCGTGAATATACGGAGAACGATCTGCCGTACCACGACGAGAGCTCCGTCCACAACCAGGTTTACCTGGAGCTGAACATGCAGAGCGATGCCATCGTCAATGACGGAGTTTCCATCGGCAACGAAGAAACCATCAATAAGACGATTACCCGAAACGGATACAATACTTACTGCCCGGAAGGCTACCGCCTGCCCAACATGACAGAATTGCTCCTGATGAGGGCCCTCCAGCCTTCAAGCTATTGGAGGCACGGTGCGAACTATCCCTGCCGTACCTTCTACTCCCGTGGTAAACTGGGCGGTAACCGCACCGATTCCGAAGAAGAGAAGATTGGCTGGGGCTATATGAGGAATGATGACCGCGTCCACCTGACCGAAGAGAGGACCAATCTGAACGGCGTCCGTTGTGTGCGTGACCGGAACCGTACCGGTGATATTACGGGTAAGATTACCGTCGATAATGCCGACCATCTGGTGGGTGGTGAATACACCACGCTTAACCTGAACTTTTCTTCTGCCGGGTCGGCTATCACGGATATCGCCCTTGCGCTGGTCTATATGACCACGGACGGCATGGAATCTACCAGGCCGATTCCGCTGGGCGAGAGCGTGGAACTGGGCGGCGTGACCGTCCGTACGCAACAGGAGTGGCATATCCCCGACGATATGGCCATCCTGGGACGTATGGCGGTACGGGCTACGGTCCGTAACGCCGCCGGTATCACGCGTAGCTTCGAGACACCGGTGAAGCTGCTCTCGGAGGTGTTCACCTCCCTGCGTCTGCTCCACTGCGAGTACGACGAGGCCGACGCGCATCCGGACTTCCCGATCCTGGTCACGGCGTCTTCTCCTTTCGAAGAACGCCCCATCGTGCAGATGAACCTGTACATCATGGATCCCGGCGGCGACATTCAGCGCATTCCGTTGAATATCGGCTCGGAGAAGCACTATGTCAGCCAGGTGTACGGGTTCCAGTATGATGACGCGACCCTGCAGGACGGCACCTACACGTTCCAGCTGGAGACCGTGACGGCCTTTGTGGACATCCTGGATCCCGGCGTCGAGCGCGAACGGCAGGCGACGCGCTCCTCCGTGGCCACCATGGAGATCCTCAAGCACGACTACTGGCCGAATCCGCTGCCGGAGGGCGAGAACGCCTACGACTATTGGGGCGAGGCTTCGGACATCACCGGCCTGTGGGACAAGCAGGAAGTGAAGAACATGAACTTCAGCGGCGGCGACTTCATCGAGGCCAATATGGACGTGCGCAACTGCACGTACAAGCAGGTCCCCGCCGGTCCTGTGAGCGCCCGTGTCAACGACCGCACCGTCGGCCGCGACAACCTCATCAGCGTGGGTATCACCGACACCGACTACACGACGAGCACCATCAAGACGCCGAATGTGTTCCACGTCTTCTATCCCGCACATGACGACGAGGAAGGAAACGGTAAGGACTGGCTGCGTCTGAACCCTTCCACTCCTGCAGGAAACAGTAACGGCTGCAACTACAAGTGGTTCACGGGTGGCTCGAACACCGGCTTCGTCGCCTACAGTGCCTCTTTCTACAAACCCGATCCGACCTGCATGCAGCACTTCCGCCTGGACTACGACGGTGTCTGGTGGAACAACCAGAAGGTGGACCTCTCCCGCAACAGCGAGTGGAATCCCTCGAACGCTACGGCAACGTTCAACAACCTGCGCAACGCGACCACCGTTTACGTGGGTTCCACGCAGGGCCTGCATCATTCCCGCGCCGGCTACATGTTCGTGCGCGTGGTCCACAACGGTGCTGCCAACAATGCTGCCGGCGGCTCTGTCAACCTGGGCGACGGCCCCTTTAATGGAGGAGAACTGTAATGAAAAAGACGCTGTTCATACTGCTTGCCTTCGCGGCGTTCGTCTCCTGTGTCAAGGAGAAGCCGGTAGAATCGGCCTTCCATACCCTCCCTTACAGCGCCTGGGTGAGCGAGGCGGCCGATACGCGCGCCACCCTCTCCGAAGAGGGCGGCCTCCACTATGTCTTCCAGGCCGATGACAGGCTGTACATCTCCGGAACCGGCGCCGCAGCGGGGCAACTCTACGGTTTCCTGCACCTGATTGCGGGCAACGGTACGCAGCGCGCGCACTTCGAGGGAGACCTCTACTGCGCCAACGACTTTTACGTGAATGCATCCACACCGATCTCCCTGACATTGGTCGGGGCATCCGACCGCATACACGGGGCATCAAACGCACGCCTTCTGGATTCCCCTGTGTACGCGTCGGGCGCCTTCGCCCCGACCTTTGCCCAGGCGGTGGAACAGTTCGGCGATTTCACGGCCCAGAGTACCTTCGGCGCGAAGGAATTCACCCTTGCGCAGCAGTCTTCGTTCGTACTCCTGAACATCTCCGTGGATCCGGGAAAGGTCGGTGACGGGGATCCTGTTCCCGTGGTCATCTACAATAACGGCAGCGAAATCTGGAGCGCATCGGTGCCCGCGGCCTCTTCGTCGGCCAACGAGTCCATGGTGTCGTTCGTGGTCGCTTTCCCCGGCGGAACCGTCCTTTCCGGCGCCAGCGTGACCGTGACGGAGGATGGGGCCGACAAGTCCTTCCCGATAAAGGACGCCACCCTGGCCTCCAACTACTATTACACGGTGTTCAATGACACCGTTGGCATGGATTACTTCACGGTAGAATCTACCGTGGCCAATACCCGGGTTACCTTTAATTACGCAGAGGCTGGAGACTGCGTCCAGTACAGCCGCAACCGCTATACCTGGACGGATTACCTGACCACAGACGGCGCCATCCTGCTGCCCAACGTCGGGGATAAGGTCTATTTCCGCGCCAAGCGCACGTCTTATGACCGGACGAATGACAAGGCGGTCGTCAGCGTGGATGCTGCCAGCAAGAAGTGTTATGTGTACGGAGATATCATGACCCTTCTCTGCGATCCCGCGCAGTCCGGTTACGTTCCGGCGACGTCGGTAGGGGAGCATGCTTTCCGCGGCGCTTTCCAGGGCGCTACCTGGCTGATGTCCCATTCGCTGAAGAAACTCAAGCTGCCTTCGACTGACCTGTCCACCGGCTGCTACTACCGGATGTTCTATGGCTGCACGAGCCTTGCCACGGCTCCGGACCTGCCTGCCACGCAGCTGGCGGTCAACTGCTACTACCAGATGTTCTACGGCTGCAAGGCCCTCTCTTCAAGGATCTACCTCCCGGCTACCCAGATGGTAGAGGGCGCTTACTTCGCCACGTTCTACGACTGCCTGGGCCTTACCGACGTTACCTGTATGCTGGAAACGGAGTCAACGTATGCCGAAAGGGTAGCCAACTTCGACAAGTGGTTCAAGAATATCACAGTCTCCGGCACGTTCCGCTGCCCCGCTTCGATGGTCGATTACTGGAATACAATGAAGACCAGCAAAGCGAATACGTTTGCTGGTCTGCCGTCATCCTGGACGGTTGTTTCCGTCGAGTAATTACTCTTCCGTAAAGACGGTCAGCACTCCCTTGAAGGAGGTGGGGAAACTTCCGAAATTGAGGGAGAAGCTGAGCTCGTCGCCTTTCTGCTTACCCTTCAGGCCGGTCACTTTGTAGCGCTCCACGGGGCCGCCCATGGAGAGGGGAACGACCTCGTCGCAGGTGAGGAGGATCTCGTCGCCGCTCTGGGTGAGCTGGACGTCAGGGATGGTTACGTCCACGGTGACGGGCATCTGCGGCACAAAGCGGATCTTGTAAATGGTGATGGTGGCGGTAGCGCCGTCCTCGGATGCTTCGAAGTTGACCCGGATGTCCTCGTTGTCGTTGACAGCTCCCTGGTATTCTACGGAGACGGTGCCCTTGTAGTCGGCCTTGGAGGGAAGTGCGGGTTCTTCGGCCGGCTTGTTGCAGCCGGCGAGCATGGCCGTTGCGGCCAGCATCGAGATTGTTAAGTTCTTGATGTTCATGATCTGTTATAGTTTAATGGTAATTCCGGTAGTAAGGATGCGGGGTTTGCCCTCGGCAAAGAATTCATTCCCCACGGATTTGAAGTAGAACACGTTGGTGCGCGTGTCGGTGAGGTTCTCTCCCCTTAGGTAAAGCTCCCATTTGGGGAAGGACAGGCCGATGCGGGCGTCCCAGCGCAGGGAGAAGTCCTCGCGGCGGGTGTTGTCCTCGTCCCACCAGAGGGGGCCGTTGCCGCGGAGGGAGGTGCCCAGGCGGAGGCGGACGTCGTTGCCGAGGTCCCAGTGGTAGCCGATGCCCGCATAGAGCGTGTGGGCGGGGATGTAGGGGATGGCCTTCCCGGCGCGCGCGTCGCAGTAGGAATAGGCCGATCGGAAGGTCCAGTCTCCGGGCGTCCACTGCAGTTCTGCCTCGGCCCCGATGCTCCGGCTATGGCCGGCGTTGGTCATCATGCGGCCGGTGGATTTGCCGGGGGGGAAGACGGTGAGCTGTTGGTTCTCGACTTCCAGCCAGTAGAGGGCTGCATCGGCCCGGAAATCTCCTTTGCGGAAGCGGAGGCCTGCCTCGAAGTTCCAGGCCTGCTCCGGGTCGTATTCCGTGTGTCCGGCGTTTACGCTTACGGTTTCTTTGTCCAGGTGGACGCCCAGGTCGTTCATGACGCCGTTCATGGTCTTGTTCTGCAGGATGTCGGAGAAGATCTGCGTGTTGAAGCCGCCGCTGCGGTAGCCCCGGGAAACGGTGGCGTATGCGCGCAGTTCGCGGGAGAATTCATACAGGGCCGATACTTTGGGCAGCAGCTGGACGTGGTGGTGGACCTTCCGGCCTTTGTAGGGGACCTGGAAAGCTTTCTCGGCGGCCATGTAGGGGCGGAACTGGTAGTGCAGGCTGGCCAGGCAGTCGTAGTCCATGGTGGCGCCTTCGTAGTCCAGGCGCAGGCCGGCGGTCAGGATCCAGGAACCGGTGCGGTACACGGATTCGTGGAAGAGGGCGGCATTCCAGAATCCCAGGAGGAAGTCCGAATTGACGGGCATGGTCTCGTCGGGGATGTCCAGGTAGCCGATGTCGTCGGGGATGTTTTTGTTGGCATTGTCCAGGATGAGGCTCTGGATGCCTTCCCGCTTGAAGGTGACGGGCGCCGTCAGGTGGTTGAGGCGGTAGAAGGCGAACAGGCCTGTGGTGGGCTGCCAGCTGGCTTTCTTGTCGGCCTTTCTCAGGAGGAGCTCTGCGGTGGCGGCGCCGCTCAGCTGTTTCTGCTGCAGGGTGAAGATGGAGCGGGCGGTGTAGTCCTGGTCCATGTGCATGTCGTCGGCGAGGAGCTGCAGGGAGGCGGTGCCTTCCAGGGTGTAGCGCTCGCCGTTCCAGACGGCTCTCAGGCCTTCCAGCAGGGCCAGGCGCTTGTAGCTGCCTTCGTCGTTGTAGGTGACGGGGTGCTGGATGCCGTCCTCGTAGAGGCCGTAGGCGAAGCCACCTTCCTGGGACAGGCTCAGGCGGAGGGTGTTGGACAGTGTCCGGTTGCTATCGGCCTTTTCCCATTTCCAGTGGGCCTGGAGGCCGTCGTAGGGGTCGCAGGGGCGGCCTTTGGTGGCGTTGAGGTGGTAGCCGTCGCTATGGCGGAAGCTTGCCGAGAAGGCGTTCCGCCCGTGGGTGAACGAGCCGCCGGCGCGGAGGGTGTTGGCGGTGCCGTATTCCGCGTAGAAGGTGGGCGCGGCGTTTTCGGCGGGGGAGAGGGTCTGCAGGACCAGCACGCCGCCCATGGCGTTGCGGCCGTAAAGGGTGCCTTGCGGTCCTCTTAAAAGGGTTGCGCTTCGAACACCTTCCCAGTCAAAATCGTAGGCGTTTTTGTCTAAAACCGGAATACCGTCGAGGTATAATCCCATCACCGGATTCTCCATGCGGGATCCCAGTCCGCGGATGTAGATGGTGGAGGTGAGGGACGCCCCGTACTCGGGCATGTGAAGGCTGGGAACAAGGGCCGATAACCCCTGGGGCCGATACGTTCCTTCCTCCTTCAAGGTTTCCAGTTGAACGGTGCTGGATGCTGCTGCAAGCCGCACTGTGGGCACCGCCTCCTTCAGCGCCGTCACGCTGGAAGCCGTGAGGGTTGTGTCCAACCCGGGTAAGAAAACACTAACTATTGATATCGCTGCACTAACTAACATCGTGGCTGCAAAGGTGGCAATTTTGCAGCATATTATTAAGAACAATCAATACCGCCATTAGGACTTTTCGTGACACTTGCACTTTGGCCCAGCCTGCCCATCGTCATGCCCGGCAAACACTTCGCGCGGTCTCCGTTAAAGCACACTTTCGGCCTTCTACTCCAGTTTCCGTGCTTTGGCCCCCTTCCACGACCCGCCTAAAGCACAATTTCTGCCCTGCGACCCATTTTCTGTGCTTTACCCACCCTCTGCCGCCGTCCCTCCGGTGAAGCGTTGCAGCTCAGGTGCCGTTGCGTCGCAGGTCGGGGCGAGTTGCGTCGCAGGTCCGCGTTTTTTGCCCGAACGGGGACGCGAATCGGCCTCCTACGCAATATAACGTCGCCGGTCAGCCCAAAAACGCAGACCGGTGACGGAAATACATCTGACCTGCAACGGAAAACCACCTGACCGGGGACACAACTCCGACCGACAGGCGACGCATCTCCAGTTGACCTGCGACGGGGCAATTCCCAATTGCATAAATACATGCAAATTTCCCCTCACAGGCCACTCCATTTGACAAATTGTTTTTTATCTTTGTCGTATGAGTATCGTGAAGGACCGCTTGTTTGCGCTGGCGGAGAAATATGTAGAAGAGACGGGCGTGTCCGTGTTCCTGACCGGAAAAGCCGGAACGGGAAAGACCACATTCCTCAGGCACATCGTAGAGACTACCAGTAAGCGGGCCGTCGTGCTGGCCCCTACCGGCGTTGCTGCGGTTAATGCCCAGGGCAGTACCATCCACTCCTTTTTCGGCCTGCCGCTTTGCCCTTATCTTCCGGATGTGAAGGAACTGCAGACGGAGTACCAGATGCCGGAGCGGTTCCGGCGTATCAAGCGGGACAAGGAACGGATCATCAAGACGCTGGACCTGCTCATCATCGACGAGATTTCCATGGTCCGGGCAGACTTGCTGGATGCCGTGGACATGACGCTGCGGAGGATCCGGCGCAAATCGGCCCCGTTTGGCGGCGTCCAGTTGCTGATGATCGGCGACGCGCAGCAGCTTTCGCCCGTGGTGACGGAGGCGGAACGTCCGTATATCGAGCAGGTCTATCCTTCGCCGTACTTCTTCCATGCCAAATCCCTGGCCGGGCTCCATTACATTACCATTGAGTTGCAGACGATCTACCGTCAGGAGGATTCCGGGTTTATCGACATCCTCAATGCGGTCAGGAACCGAAACCTTACGCCGGAGCAGCTTCAACGGCTGAACAGCCGTGTGGGCGTCCCCTGCGGGGATGACTGGATCCGCCTCACGACGCACAATGCCCAGGCCGATGCCGTAAATACGCAGCGGATGGCCGATCTTCCCACCGAAGAACACGTTTACCTGGCTACGCTGGCAGGCGACTACCCGGAGACGATGTATCCCGCCCCGGAAGAACTGCACCTGAAAGAAGGCGCCCGGGTCATGTTCCTCAGGAACGATCCGGACGGGCAGTTCTACAATGGCAAGATCGCCACGGTAAAGGAACTCCACGACGAATTCATTACGGTTATAGATGATGAAGGGAATTCCCTTGTAGTAACACCGCTGCAATGGGATAATCTGCAATACTCCCTGGACGAGGAATCCGGCGAGATTGTCCAAAAGGTGGTGGGCTCCTTCAGCCAGTTCCCCCTTCGGCCGGCCTGGGCCATCACCATCCACAAGAGCCAGGGCCTCACCTTCGATCATGTCTATATCGATGCCGGTTCCGCCTTTGCCTTCGGACAGGTGTATGTAGCCTTGTCCCGCTGCCGCAGCCTGAACGGGATTTCACTGGCCCGCAAGATCACCTCCTCTGTGCTCTTCGAGGAGCAGGATGTCTCCGACTTCCATGCCTCCTTCCCCTCCGAAGAATCCGTCTCCGGCGCCCTTCCCGCGCTGCAGCAGCAATTCGTCGAGACCTTGCGGGCCGATTGCTTCAGCTTCGACGCCCTTCGGCAGCAGCTCTGCACGCTGCGGAAGCTTTGGCGCGAGCACCTTGCCCGTACGCAGGGAAAGACCCTGGAGCTGCTGGAAGGCGCCTGCGAGAAAGTGATCGAAGCCGAATCCGTCGCCGCGCGCTTCCGCCGGCAGATGCAGCAGCTATCGGCCCAGCCGGACCACCTGGCCGAGCGCATCGCCAAGGCCGCCGGCTACTTCCTGCCCATCCTGGAGGCGCTTCCCATCGGCCTGATCAGCACGGCCGATATCGGCAACGCCGAGATCCGAACTCGCGCGACAAGGCTGATGGCCGAGATAAAACCGCAATGGCAGACGCACTGCAGCACCCTGAAGGACGTGCTGGAAAACGGTTTTGACCCTGCCCGGTACCGTAAGCTAAAGACGCAGGGCCTGCTGGGAGAGAAGCCAGCCGCTAAGCCTGCCAAAAAGACAGCGAAGAAAACCAAAGAGCCCAAGCCCGAAAAGGTTCCTACCAACATCCAGTCGTTACGCCTGTATCAGGACGGCCTGTCCATCAGGGATATCGCCAAGCGCAGGGGCTTGGGTGAGGAAACGATCTGGCGGCATCTGATGCCCTTTGTAAAAACCGGCGAGGTGGACATCCACGACTTCGTCTCCGAGGACCATTTCCAGGCCGTCACCAACTTCTATGAGGGCCACCCCAGCGTAACCATGCTCACCCCCTGTTACGAAGCCCTGTCCCAAACCGTCCCCTACGACGAAATCCGCGCCATCCGCGACTGGCTCTTAGAACTCGAAGGCAAAGGAAAGACTCGGTAACACTTGTAATACGTATTGCACGTAATCAATCGTAAGTGTCATTATCTTGGCGCTCAGGGTGAGCGTGAGGCCATTGCCGGAATTCAGGCCCCAACTCCAGCCGATACAGGGCTCAGTCTCCATGGCGCTTAGCCAACCGTCGGGCGGATACACCGATCTGGCATAGCCCAACTTGATGCCGGCCATCGGAGTACTTCTTTTTTTGAGACAATAGACATGGTAATCCAGATATGCATGCACGATCGTTGGATTGCTATCAAGGTTTGGAACCATAAAGAAGCCACATCCGATACCCAGATAATTGTGCTCATTGAACATGTAACCGTGGGAAGTGTCCAGTCCGTTCCATACCACTGCTGTATTGGTAAAAGAAACGCTACCCTTGTATCCTTTGCTTCTGTAATTCTTTTCCTGGGAGAAAAGGGGAGTGCACATGAGCAGCAGACCCAATGTAAAAACAAGAATCTTTTTCATGGATTTAATAGGATGTGTTTTATAGGTCGATAATATGTTATGTAAAAGTAGCGAATAATTCCGACACGTCCAACAATGCAGTATGACTAATTCCTTCGCAGGTGATGTGGTTTTGCGTCTCGGGTTAGATAGTTTTCCGTCGCAGGTCGGGGCGAGTTGCGACGCAACAGCACTTGACCTGCAACGCTTCACCGGAGGGAAGGCGGCAGAGGGTGGGTAAAGCACAGTAAATGGGTCGCAGGGCCGAAAGTGTGCTTTAGACGGGCCGTGGAAGGGGGCTAAAGCGCGGAAACTGGAGTAGAATGGCGAAAGTGTGCTTTAACGCAGGCTCGCGAAGGACCGGGGGATAACAAAAAAAACAGGGAAGGGATCCCTGGTCTATTCGGTGGTACTAATTAGTACTCTTCCTCGTTTCATAAATGGTGTAACTCCTGCAAACTCATTGTTATCAAGTAGCTACAACTGTGTTCAAAAACTCGGATAGTCACAGGGGAAGCCTGATGCAGGCTAAGAGCCTCCAATTGACATGATACTTCCCATTTTTACTATCCCAAATGAGACCTTTGCAATAACTAATAATTATGACTATCTTTGACAAATCTGAATGCAAATCACAGATTGTTATGGGCAAAGTATATCTCTGGCTGAGACATTACATGGTTTTCCTCATCATGCCTTTCATTATCTGTGGTTGTGGCGATACTCTCGATTATTTTGGTTGGAAGGAGCATCCGGAATGTCATAAAGTGATTGTGTTTGAGAATAATTCCGAGAGTGAGGTTTTCGTTCATCATTGGTTTCCTCCTGCTGGCTCAACATACAATTACATGCTTAGCCGTTGCATTATTGGTGCTCTTGACAGGTCATTCATCAAATCTGGTAAGACATCAAAGCAAGCTTTGTATATTCAACAATTTGAATGGGGGAAGAATAACTATTGGGAGTGGGAGTTTGAATGGTCCGAATATGACTATGTTTATATCATAATTGCCGATGCTGAGAAAGTCAGACAACGAATAGCTGATGGAAAGAAGTACGGTGAGTATTCTTATGACCACGAACAGTGGCCTGAAGAATCTCAAGAATCACCTCTCCTTGCCATTTACATGGTGACACTGGAAGACCTCAACTCACTTGATTGGAAATTGTCATATCCGCCAGATGTTTCAATGCGACCTGAGTCTATTATCCAAAGACAATAGATATTATAATAGAAAAAACCAGGGCCAAAACCCTGGTTTTATGCTTGTAACTTATTGATTACCAAATCAGTATTCCTCCTCATTCCACATGAAGTCATCCTTGGTGGGGTAGTCGGGCCAGATGTCTTCGATGGACTCGTAGATTTCGGTGTTGTCGTCGTCAAGTTCTTCGAGATTCTCGATCACCTCATCGGGGGCACAGGTGCGGGTGGCATAGTCGATAAGTTCGTCTTTGGTTGCCGGCCAGGGAGCGTCGTCCAGGCTACTGGCTAGTTCGAGTGTCCAAAACATAGATTTAAGTTTTATTTAATATATTAATTTTTGTAATTTTGCACTTTCAAAGTAAAAATCTGCTACAAAGAATAGACCATGGCATACAGAAAAGTTGAAGAATACGACGAAAAAACTACACAGGAGATCGCCGGGCATATAAAAGCCATCCTGGGGCTGCTGGGAGAGGATGTGGAGCGCGAAGGTCTCGTCAAAACTCCGGAGCGTGTCGCCAAGGCTATGCAGTTCCTCACGCAGGGATACTTCCAGGACGGTGAGACCATCATCAAGAGCGCTCTGTTTC